>Ga0255338_1000362_pt1 | contig 162001 bp, 158 predicted proteins | sample MeOH1_35cm_T4_19_FD_203715 | JGI IMG/M metagenome (GOLD analysis project Ga0255338, IMG submission 203715) | Sandy soil microbial communities from University of British Columbia, Vancouver, Canada - MeOH1_35cm_T4_195 | ecosystem: Engineered > Artificial ecosystem > Sand microcosm >...
GGCCTGCTCGCCGAACAGGTCGGTTTCGGTTTCTTCGCGGAAGTTGGTCTCGATGATGCCGGCACGGCCGCCGCCGTTGGCGGTGGCGTACGACAGCGCGATGTCACGGGCGGCGCCGGACTTGTTCTGATGCACGGCGATCAGGTGCGGCACGCCGCCACCCTGCGAGTACGTCGAGCGCACCGTGTGGCCCGGGGCCTTCGGGGCGATCATGATCACGTCCAGGTCGGCGCGCGGGATCACGGCGCCGTAGTGCACGTTGAAGCCGTGCGCGAAGGCCAGCGCGGCGCCTTCCTTGATGTTGTCGTGCACTTCGTTCTTGTACACGTCGGCGATCTGCTCGTCCGGCAGCAGGATCATGACCACGTCGGCGTTCTTGACAGCCTCGCCCACTTCCTTGACCTGCAGACCGGCGTTGACGGCCTTGTTCCACGACGCACCGCTCTTGCGCAGACCAACCGTCACGTTCACGCCCGAGTCCTTCAGGTTCAGTGCGTGGGCGTGGCCTTGCGAGCCGTAACCGATGATGGTGACGTTCTTGCCCTTGATCAGGGAGAGGTCGGCGTCCTTGTCGTAAAACACTTTCATGATGATTCCTTCGATTTTCTAAGTCTGCGTATAAGGGGTGGCGGCGTGGCACGGGCGTTGGTTCCGATTCACGCGTCGCGCCGCCGGGGATACTGCGATTGGCTTGTGGCCGCTGCCGGGTGCGCCGGTCAGACCTTCAGGATGCGTTCGCCGCGGCCGATGCCGGAGCCGCCCGTACGGACGGTCTCCAGGATCGCGGTGCGGTCGATGGCATCGAGGAACGCATCCAGCTTGCCGCCGTTGCCGGTCAGCTCGATGGTGTACGTCTTCTCGGTCACGTCGATGATGCGGCCCCGGAAGATGTCGGCGGTGCGCTTCATTTCCTCGCGCTCCTTGCCCACCGCGCGCACCTTCACGAGCATCAGCTCGCGCTCGATGTGCGCGCCTTCCGTCAGGTCCACCACCTTGACCACTTCCACCAGGCGGTTCAGGTGCTTGGTGATCTGCTCGATCACGTCGTCCGAGCCGGTGGTGACGATGGTCATCCGCGACAGCGACGCATCCTCGGTGGGGGCCACCGTGAGCGTCTCGATGTTGTAGCCGCGCGCCGAGAACAGCCCCACCACGCGCGACAGCGCGCCGGGCTCGTTTTCCAGCAGGACCGAAATGATGTGTCGCATTACAGGTCCTCCGCGCCGAGCAGCATTTCGGAGATGCCCTTGCCGGCCTGGACCATCGGCCACACGTTTTCCGTGGGGTCGGTCTGGAAGTCCAGGAACACGGTGCGGTCCTTGAGGCGGAACGCCTCGCGCAGCGCCGGCTCGACATCGGCCGTCTTCTCCACGCGGATACCCACGTGGCCGAAGGCCTCGGCCAGCTTGACGAAGTCAGGCAGCGCGGTCATGTAGGAGTGCGAGTAGCGGTTGTCGTACTCGATCTCCTGCCACTGGCGCACCATGCCCAGGTAGCCGTTGTTCAGCGAGCAGATCTTGACCGGGGTGTCGTACTGGAGGCAGGTGGACAGTTCCTGGATGCACATCTGGATCGAGCCTTCGCCCGTGATCGTGACCACTTCCTTGTCCGGGAACGCCTTCTTGATGCCCATCGCGTACGGCAGGCCCACGCCCATCGTGCCCAGGCCGCCGGAGTTGATCCAGCGGCGCGGCTCGTTGAACTTGTAGAACTGCGCGGCCCACATCTGGTGCTGGCCCACGTCGGAGCAGATGAATGCGTCGCCCTTGGTCAGTTCCCAGATCTTTTCCACCACGTACTGCGGCTTGATGATCTCGCTGTGGCGGTCGTACTTGAGGCAGTCCACCGAACGCCATTGCTCGATCTGGTCCCACCACTTGGCCAGGGCCTCGCGCTTGGGCTTGACGTCGCTGGCCTGCAGCTGGGCGATCAGTTCCTGGAGCACGTCCTTGACGTTGCCGACGATGGGAATGTCGACCTTCACGCGCTTCGAGATCGACGAGGGGTCGATATCGATATGGATGATCTTGCGTGCCTGTGCGGTGAAGTGCGCCGGGTTGCCGATCACGCGGTCGTCGAAGCGGGCGCCGATGGCGATCAGCACGTCGCAGTTCTGCATGGCCATGTTGGCTTCATACGTCCCGTGCATGCCGAGCATGCCGAGGAACTGCTTGTGCGTGCCCGGGAACGCGCCCAGGCCCATCAGCGTGTTGGTAACCGGATGGCCCGTGATGGCGGCCAGCTGACGCAGTTCCTCGCTGGCATTGGCCAGCACCACGCCGCCGCCCGTATAGATATACGGACGCTCGGCGCCCTGCAGCAGCGCTACAGCCTTGCGGATCTGGCCCGAGTGCCCCTTGTTCACGGGGTTGTACGAGCGCATGTCGATCGACTTCGGGTACTCGTACTTGCACGCATTCCGGGAGACATCCTTCGGAATATCGACCACCACGGGGCCGGGACGGCCGGTGGCAGCGATGAAGAACGCCTTCTTGATCGTCGCGGCGAGGTCGCGCACATCCTTCACGAGGAAGTTGTGCTTGACGATCGGGCGCGTGATGCCGACGGTGTCGCATTCCTGGAAGGCATCCTGGCCGATGGCATGGGTCGGCACGTTGCCGGTGATCACCACCATCGGGATCGAGTCCAGGTAGGCGGTGGCGATGCCGGTCACGGCATTGGTCACGCCCGGGCCGGAAGTCACCAGGGCGACGCCGACCTTGCCCGTGGCGCGCGCGTAGCCATCCGCGGCATGGACCGCAGCCTGCTCGTGGCGCACCAGGATGTGCTCGAACTTCTTTTGCTTGTGGAGCTCGTCGTAGATGTACAGCACCGCGCCGCCGGGGTAGCCCCAGACGTATTCGACGCCTTCTTCGGCGAGTGCGTGACAGAGAATTTCCGCACCGATCATTTCGGGTGCGGCAGATGAATTGCTGTCTGCGTGGGAGAATTCCGCGCTGGGCATGTTCATTTCAGTCCTTTGCAATTTTCGGCAAAAAATTGTTTGGATGCTCTCTGCCGGGCTTGTGGCTCGGGTTCAAGCGGTGCGCGTCTGCATGAAGAGACCGCCTTATAAGCGGTCTGATGAGACAACCACTGATGTCGTGAACCGATGATGATACTGCAATGCACCAGCGTGGTCTATGGCCTGCCGGAGACTTTTTTGTGCGCGCACCACGATGGCGAACGGCCGCATGCGACCCCTCCGGCATATTGTCTGCAAACCAATACAGCATCGCCCAAGCCGGCTGTTTTTTGCTAGCATCGCAGACATTTGCGACCCGCCGCGCGACTTTCGCGGCACATTCCTGCCTGCATGGCCACCGACCAGGAACTCTCAGACTTTCTCTCCAGCGTGGAACGCCGTGCCTTCAAGCAGGCCGTATTCGCCGTGCGGGATGACGAAGCCGCGCTGGACATCGTGCAGGACGCCATGATCAAGCTGGCCGAAAAGTACGGTGACAAGCATGCCGCCGAACTGGCGCCGTTATTCCAGCGAATCCTGCAGAATACGATCCACGACTACTTCCGCCGCCAGAAAGTACGCAACACGTGGGTAACGCTGTTCTCGAACCTGCGCGACGACCGCGAAGGCGATGACAACGACCTGCTGGAAACCCTCGAGGCCCAGGCCGGGTCAGAATCTGCGGAAAGCAGCGCCGACAAGGTCGAGCGGGCACAGGTCATGCACATCATCGAGCAGGAAATCCAGCGTCTGCCCACGCGTCAACGCGAAGCTTTCCTGATGCGTTACTGGGAGGATATGGACGTGGCCGAGACGGCAGCCGCGATGGGCTGCTCGGAAGGCAGCGTCAAGACGCACTGTTCCCGTGCAACGCACACACTGGCGCAGGCCTTGCGCGCACGGGGGGTCCGACTATGAGCCGAAACCAACGAGATATACAGGAACGCCGCTTCGCCCGCGAGATCCGCTCGGCACTCGATGCCTCGGCGGATGCCGTGCCGGCGGACATTGCCGAACGGCTTGCTGCCGCGCGGCGCATGGCGCTGGCCGCAAAGAAAGCCGAGGCACCGGCCACGGTGCCGCAATTCGCCCTGCCCGGCAGCCATGGCGCCATCTTCGACGATGACGACAGCACGCCACTGCACCGCGCTGGCGCCTGGCTGCGCCGGCTTGCCCTGCTCTGGACGCTGGTGGCGCTGATCGCCGGCGTGACCGGCATCTACCAGTGGCAGCAGCAGAAGCGCGTGGAAGAGCTCGCCGATGTGGACGCCGCCATGCTGCTCGACGACCTGCCGCCCACGGCCTATGCCGACCAGGGCTTCCACGTGTTCCTCAAGCACGACCGCGATCAATAGGATGGCGCGCGCTCACTTCCGCTCCGACGCCACCCCGCGCCGGCTGGCCCGATTCACCGCGCTGTGCGCCAGCCTTGGCGCCGTGGCCGTGCTGGCCGCGGGCGAGCTGACGCAGGCCGCCGAAGCCCACGAGGTCCGCGCGGGCGCCTCGGCGCCGCCCGTGTTCCATGTCCATCCGACGTGGGTCGAACTGACCCCGTCGCACCAGCAGATCCTCGCCCCGCTGCGCCCGCTCTGGGACACCATTCCCGAGCTGAACCGCCGCAAGTGGCAGCGCATTGCCGACCGCTACCCGTCGCTGAAGCCCGAGGAACAGGCGCGGCTGCAGGAACGGATGGCCGAATGGGTCAAGATGACGCCCCAGCAGCGCCGCGTGGCGCGCGAGAACTACCAGATCACCCGCACGGTGCCGGCCGAGAAGAAGGCCGATGCGTGGGACCGTTACCAACAGCTTCCCGAGGCGCAGAAAAAGGAACTGGCGGCAGCCGAGAAGGTGCCACGTCGCCCCGGCGCGGTGAGCGGACTACCGTCCGGCAAGCGCCTGCCGACCGATACCGGCCACCAGATCCGCGCCAACAAGCCCGCCAGCGCGGCCGCCGCGCTGCCGCCGGCGCTGACCGCATCGACACCGGCGGCACCCGCTTCGGCCCCTGTCGCCGCCGCGTCCGCACCGGCCGCCCCCGCCACGCCACCAGAAGTGGCGGCTTCGGCACCAGCAGCGCAACCGGCCCCCGAGTCGCTCTCGCCGCCGGTCACGGGCGAGGCGGCCACCGACATGCCGATCAGCCCTCCCGACACCCCCCGCCAGTAACACCCGCCCCGGCCGCGCGGCGCGGCGCCCCGGATTTGGCATAATTGCCGCTCACCCGGAACCCGCGCCATGCCCGCCGCCAGCCCTGCCACCCCCGCTCCTCCCGCTTCCATGCCGTCGCGCGCCCCGCGCACGCCCACGCTGCGCCGCCGCCTGACCTGCATGCTCTATGAGGGCGTGCTGCTGTTCGGCGTGCTCATGGCCGCCAGCGCGGTCTATCTGCTGGCGCGGCCGGTGCTGCAACGGCTCGGCCTTGACCAGCCCTATGTCGATCAGGCCTGGATGTTCGTCGTACTGGCGTGCTACTTCACGTGGTTCTGGCAGCGCAACGGCCAGACGCTGGCGATGCAGACGTGGCGCATCCGCCTCGAAACGGCGGCCGGCGAGCCGCCGCACTGGACCCGCGCACTGCTGCGCTATGTGCTCGCCTGGCTGTGGCTGCCGCCCGCGGCGGCGGTCGGCCACGCGCTCGGGCTCACGCGCGGGCCGTTCGTCGGCGTGCTGGTGGCCGGCCTGCTGGTGTGGATTGCGCTGGCGTGGCTCGACCCGCGCCGCCAGTTCCTGCACGACCGGCTGGCAGGCACGCGCCTGATTGACCTGCGCGACCCGCGCGACCCACGCCCCGCCTCGAAATCATGAGCCTGACGGCGGCCGCGCTGCGCCGCGTGGCCGTGGCCACGCAGACGCTGGCGGCCGGCGGCATCGCGGCCGGCTTGGCCGAAGGGGCCGGCTGGCCGTGGCCGCTCGCCATTGGCGCGGCGCTGCTGGCCGTGCCGGTGGGCTTCGGCATCGGCGTGGGGATTGCCTTTGTCGCCACGCTGGGCGGCGCGGGCATCCCGCCGGACGCGCGCCTGCCCCATCCGCCCGATGCCCCCCCGCGCCAGCCGCTCGGCCTCTCGGGCGCGCTCGCCTGCTATCTCTCCGAATGCCGTGCGGTCTTCCGCATGTTCAACTGGCTCCAGCCGTTCCGCTCGCGCCTCACCTTTGCGCCACCCGCCAACGCCGACACCGACGCCCCGACGGTGCTGCTGGTGCACGGCTACGGCTGCAACCATGCGATCTGGCTCGATATGGCGCCCGCGCTGGCCGCCGCCGGCTATCGCTGCGAAGGGATCGACCTCGAACCCGTGCTGGGCGATATCGACGACTATGCCCCGACCCTGCTCGCCCGCATGCGCGACATCGCCGCGCGCACGGGCCAGCCGCCGCTCGTGGTCTGCCACAGCATGGGCGGGCTCGCCGCGCGGGCCGCGCAGGTGATGGCGTTGCGGGAGGCTGACATGGGCGCCGATCCGGCACCGCCCTGCGCGGGCATCGTCACGCTCGGCTCGCCCCATCATGGCTGTGCCCTCGCCCGCTTCGGCAGTGGCCGCAATGCGCGCCAGATGCGCTGGCACAGCCCGTGGCTGCAAGCACTGGCGCTGGCGGAGACGCCGGCCCTGCGCGCGCGCATCGTCTCGGTGTTCAGCTGGCACGACTCCATCGCCGGGCCGCCCGGCACCGCGTGGCTCGACGGCGCGCGCAACGTGCCGCTGGCCGGCATCGGCCATGTTTCCTTGCTGCGCCACCCGCGCGCCGTGGACGCCACGCTGGCCGCGCTGGCCGCCCTACGCACCCCGGCGCCGATGCCGCAACAAGCCCCGCAGCACACCTCGATCTTCATGTGACATTCATGTTTCCGTCACGGCACCGTCACGCGGCAAGGGCTCAATGCACCCATCGCCGATACCGGGGCCGCCATGGTTCAAGCTCTCCAGTTTGCTCGGGGGCGTCTGTCGAGGGCCGCGCAACGCCTGCGCGGCAAGCCTGACACCACGCTCTCGCTGTCCGCCGCGCTGGCGGCCTTCATGCCGCCGCCGACGGAACTGTCGCCGACCGCTCCCGCCGCCCCGGCCTTCCACGCCGAAACAGGCAACCGCCCCGCCTCCGCCACGGAACCTCCCACGCACCGCTACCGCGCCATCTGGCTGTCCGATATCCACCTCGGCACGCCGGGCTGCCAGGCCACCTATCTGCTCGACTTCCTCAAGCACAACGAATCCGACGTGCTCTATCTGGTGGGCGACATCATCGATGGCTGGCAGCTGCGCCGGGGCTGGTACTGGCCGCAGAGCCACAACGACGTGGTGCAGAAGCTGCTGCGCAAGGCGCGCAAGGGTACGGAAGTGATCTACGTGCCCGGCAACCACGACGAAGTGGCGCGCCAGTTCGATGGCATGGCCTTTGGCGACGTCACCGTGCGCGAGGACGCCATCCACGTGACCGCCACCGGCCGCCGGCTCTGGGTGGTGCATGGCGATTTGTTCGATGGCGTGGTGCAGCACGCGCGCTGGCTGGCCTACCTCGGCGACTCGCTCTACACGATGATCCTGGCGCTGAATCGCCATTTCAACCGCATCCGCACCCGGCTCGGCTTCGAGTACTGGTCGATCTCGCAATTCCTGAAGCACCAGGTCAAGAACGCGGTCAGCTACATCAACTCGTTCGAGCACGCGATGGTGGACGAGGCGCGCCGGCGCGGCTGCGACGGCGTGGTCTGCGGCCACATCCACAAGGCCGAGATCCGCGAGGTGGACGGCCAGCTCTACTGCAATGACGGCGACTGGGTGGAGAGCCTTTCGGCGCTGGTCGAGACCATGGAAGGCGAGCTCAAGATCGTCTACTGGACCACGCTGCTCGATCCGCCCGAGCCAGTCGGACGCCGCCGCCGCCGCGCCACCGAGATGGCGCTTTGACACGCCCCGCCCCCACGACACCTCACCCGGCCACACTGCCGCAAGGAGATTCGATGCGAGTCATGATTGTCACGGATGCCTGGGAGCCCCAGGTCAACGGCGTGGTGCGCACGCTCAAGTCCACGCGCCGCGAACTGGAGGCGATGGGCCACACGGTGGACCTGCTGACGCCGCTGGAATTCCGCACCGTGCCATGCCCGACGTATCCGGAGATCCGCCTGTCGCTGCTGCCGACGGCCAAGGTACGCGCCCGCATCGACGCTTTCCGCCCGGAGGCCCTGCACATCGCCACCGAGGGCCCGCTCGGCCTGGCCGCGCGCCGTTACGCCATGCGCCACGGCCTGCCGTTCACCACGGCCTACCACACGCGCTTCCCGGAGTACGTGCAGGCCCGCTTCGGCATCCCGCTGGCGTGGACCTACCGCTTCCTGCGCTGGTTCCACGGTCCGGCACGCGCGGTGATGGCGCCCACGCCGGTGGTGCTGCACGACCTGCATCAATACGGCATCAGCCACGGCGTGCTGTGGACGCGCGGCGTGGACCTCGACGTCTTCACCGCCGAGCGCGCCAACGTGCTCAACACCGCCCACCCGATCTTCCTCTACGTGGGCCGCGTGGCCGTGGAGAAGAACGTGGAGGCCTTCCTCCAGCTCGACTTGCCCGGCTCGAAATGGGTAGTGGGCGACGGCCCGGCGCTGGCCGGGCTGAAGGCGCGCTATCCGTCCGCCAGCTATCTCGGCGTGCTCAAGCAACCGGATCTGGCCAAGGTGTATGCTTCTGCCGATGTCTTCGTGTTCCCGAGCCGCACCGATACCTTCGGGCTGGTGCTGCTGGAAGCGCTGGCGAGCGGCCTGCCCGTGGCGGCGTACCCGGTTACCGGGCCGATCGATGTGCTGGGCGACAGCCCGGCCGGCGTGATGCACGAGGATTTGCGCGAAGCCTGCCTCGAGGCGCTGCGCATCGACCGCGTCACCGCTCGCGCCCACGCCGAGAAGTTCTCGTGGCGCGCCGCGTCCGAGCAGTTCCTCGCTCACCTGCGGCCGTTGCCAGCGTCGGCAGCCCCCCAAGACTCCACGGCTCCCACCGCTGCGCACGATCATGCCAAAACCGCATCCCCCGCTGCCGTCCGCTCCGGAGACTGAGTACTCGGTCGAGAACAATCCCCACAAAGGCAATCGCGGCATCCGCCGCGCCTGGCACGCGGCGATCAACTCGCTGTCCGGCCTGCGCTACGCGGTGCTCGAGGAGAGCGCGTTTCGGCAGGAACTGACGCTGGTGGTGATTTTCACGCCCTGCGCGTTCCTGCTGCCGATCTCGGCGGTCGAGCGGATCTTGCTGCTGGGGACGCTGCTGCTGGTGCTGATCGTGGAATTGCTGAATTCCAGCGTGGAGGCCGCCGTGGACCGCATCTCGCTCGAGCGGCACAGCCTGTCGAAGCGCGCCAAGGACTTTGGCAGCGCGGCGGTCATGCTGGCGCTCGTGCTGTGCGGCGGCACCTGGATGGCCATCGGCGGGCCGCACGTGGTGCGGTGGATCGGCGGCTGGCTGGGCTAGGGGGGCCCGCCGGGGCTAACCTTGGCGGGTCAGGTCTCGTCGCGCTTCTCGATCCACTTGTCCACGCGCACGCGCGGGGCGGCGGCCAGCTTGCCGAGCAGCGCGCCGGGTGTGTCGGACACGTGCAGCATGTCGGCGTGCACCTGCTTCAGGAACCCCTCGCCCACGGCGTGGTTCAGAAAGGCCAGCATGCCGTCGTAGAAGCCGGCCACGTTCAGCAGGCCGACCGGCTTGTCGTGATAGCCGAGCTGGGCCCAGGTGAACGTTTCGAACAGCTCTTCGAAGGTGCCCACGCCGCCCGGCATGGCAATGAACGCGTCCGAGCGGTCGGCCATCATCTGCTTGCGCTCGTGCATGTTGCGCACCACGTGCAACTCGGTCAGGCCACGATGGCCGACTTCCTTCTGCATCAGCGCATCGGGAATCACGCCGATGGCCGTGCCGCCGTGCGCCAGCACGCTGTCCGCCACGATGCCCATCAGCCCGACCTTGCCACCGCCGTAAACCAGCGCAAGGCCCTGTTGGGCCATGGTGGCGCCCAGCACGCGCGCCGCCTCGGCATATTCCGGGCGGAAGCCGGGGCTGGACCCGCAATACACGCAAACCGATTTCACTGTCTTTCCTTCTTCGCAGCAGCGGCGGCCTCGGCCTCCGCCTTGGAGACGGCGTACTCGCGCGCCAGTTGATCGAACGCTTCACGCGCCTTGCCGCGCAGGTACGGGGCCAGGATCGAGAAGATGTGATAGCTCGAACCGTGCAGGTAGCCCCGGATCTGCTCGGGATCGTTGTACTGCCGCGGATGCTGCACGAACTGGAACGACAACCAGTACGTGGCAATTACAACAATATTGGTACAAACCGCGTCCACCTGCTCCGGCGTGGCTTCCATATCGCCGTCTTCCTGGAACTGGCGGCAGATCTCCAGCGCGAAGCGTTTCTTCTGCTCCACGATGCGCTTGAAATTGGTCTCCAGCATCCGGTTGCGCGCCAGCAGGTCGTTGATGTCGCGGTACAGGAAGCGGTAGTTCCACAGGAACTCGGACATGTACTGGAGGTAGCCCCAGCTCTCGCCCAGCGTGGCCTTGTGGTCCTCCGGCATCTTCAGGCGGCGCTCCATCTCCTGCTCGAAGCGCACGAAGATGGAGTTGATGATGTCGTCCTTGTTGCGGAAGTGGTAGTAGAGATTGCCGGGGCTGATCTCCATGGCTTCCGCGATCGTCGTGGTGGTGACGTTGGGCTCGCCCAGCTCATTGAACAGGCGCAGCGAGACGTCGAGGATGCGGTCTCGGGTTCGGCGCGGGCCGGCTTGCGGTTTGGCTTCCATGGGGTCGGGCGGGCTCTCGAATCGGCAGGATTGGGATTATAAGCAATCGGGTCGGGCGGACAGCCCGCCAAGCGGCGAAAACGCCACTAGCGGGGCGGCGCCCCTCAAAACGAGGAACCGGGCTGCTTCAGGAACGCCAGTTCGTCGTCCGTGCTGGCGCGGCCCAGCACGGCGTTGCGGTGCGGAAACCGGCCGAAGCGCGCGATGATTTCCTGATGCTTGACGGCCCACTCCACGCTATCGACTTCGCCGCCGGTGTCCTCGCGCAGCGTGATGTACTCGCGCACGGCGATGTCCTGCGCCTCGGGCGACTCGGCGTGCTCGAACGGCAGGTAGCAGAACATGCGATGCCACGGCGTGGGCAGTTCGCGGTCCCAGCCCTGCGCGAGCATCCGGCGGGCCAGCGCCTGCGCCTGCGCATCCGTGGCGAAGGTGCGCGGATCGCCCCGGAACATGTTGCGCGGGAACTGGTCGAGCAGTATCAGGCGGGCGCAGGTACCTTCGGGCGTGCTGGACCAGTCGTCCGCCGCACCGTCATGTGCCCCCTCGTACGCGGCCTGCCAGGTTGGCAGGAAGGTGTCGCGGATGGTGGCGTCGAAGGCGTCGCGCTTGGTGAACCACTCCTTCCGCGCGGTATTCCAGATGGCCGAGCCGGGCGTGCCGAACCAGAAGTCCAGCACGTCCTGCGCACCCTTCACATGCTTAACGCTGCACATTTCGCATCCAGTCGGCGGTCTGGAAGAACGCCTGCATCAGCCGCAACTGCAGGTCTTCGGGCAAGCCGATGTCCTGCATCGCCAGCGCCATGGCGCGCATCCACTGGTCGCGTTCCAGCGTGCCGATCTCGAACGGCATATGGCGTGCGCGCAGGCGCGGGTGGCCAAAGCGCTCGATAAAATGGTTCGGGCCGCCCAGCCAGCCGCACAGGAACCAGAACAGCTTGTCGCGGGAACCATCGAGCGAAGGCGGATGGATCGAGCGGAGCTGCTTGAACTCGGGCTCCAGGTCCATCAGGTCATAGAAGCGGTCCACCAGCTCGCGCACGCGGGCCTCGCCGCCGACCAGTTCGTAGGCGGTGACTTCCTGGGTGGCGGCGTCGGTCGGTTCGGAAGGTTCGGTAATCATGTCAAATCGAGAAGAATCGCTGCACGGCGGTCACTGCACGTCGCGCAGCGTGGCCAGCGCTGGCTGCCGCAGCACCTCGCGCAGGCCCAGCCAGCCGCCGGCAAAAGCGCACAGCATGCCAGAAACCACCCCCACCGGCACGATCCACACGTTGAACCGGTACGGGAAATCGAATACGAACTGAGACAGCGCCCAGCCCACCGCGATGGCGCCGAGGCTGGCCAGCAGCCCCGCCAGCCCGCCCACGACAAGGAATTCGGCGTACTGCGTCTGGCGCACCGTGGCGGCGCTCGCGCCAAGGGCCTTGAGCAGGCCGGCGTCGCGCTTGCGCTCGTCGCGCGCGCCGGAAAGCGCCGCATACAGCACCGTCACGCCGGCCAGCAGCGTGAAGACGAACAGGAACTCCACGGCGGCGATCACCTGATCGAGCACCGCCTGGATCTGGCGCAGGATCAAATCCGTGTTGACCACGGTGATGTTCGGGAAGCTGGCCGTGAGCCGGTTGCCAAGCGCCGACTTGGCCGGCGGCAGGTGGAAGGCGGTGATGTAGGTCTCGGGCAGGCCCTGCATCTTGTCCGTAGGCAGGATCACGAAGAAGTTCACGCGCATCGAGCCCCAGTCCAGCTTGCGCAGCGAGGTGACCGGCGCCTCCACGGTCTGGCCGGCCACGTCGAAGCGCAGCGTGTCGCCCAGCTTGATATGGAGCGTCTTGGCGATGCCCTCCTCCACGGACGCCCCGCCGGCATCGCCGGTCCAGCGCCCGGCAATCACCTCGTTGCCCTCGGGCAGCCTGTCTGTATACGAGAGGTTGAATTCCCGCTCGACCAGATTGCGCGCCCGGCCGTCCGGGTAGGTGCTGGCCTGGATCGGGCGATCGTCGATATGCGTCAGGCGGCCGCGCACCATCGGGTAGAGCAGGTCGCGGATGCCATTGGTGGCCAGCATCGCGCGCAGCGGCTCGCGCTGGTCGGGCTGGATATTGATGATGAAGCGATTGGGGGCGTCGGCCGGCGTGGCGTTGCGCCAGGAATCGACCAGATCGTTGCGCGTCATGCCAAGCAGCAGCAGCGCCATCAGCCCCACGGCCAGCGCCACGGTCTGGAGCACGGTCACGCCGCGCCGGCGCTCGAGCACGGCCAGCGCGAAGCGCCAGCCCACGCTGCCGCGCGCCCGGCCGCGCATGCCGCGCGAAAGCGCCAGCAGCAGCCCAAGGGCCAGCACCGCGAAGGCCACCCCCGCGCCGACAAACCCGCCCGCCGTGGTCAGGCCGAGCTTCAGGTCGCGCGCGGCCACCATCAGCAATGCCACGAAGGCGCCCAGGCCCAGCGCATAGGCCACCCAGGCCGAGATCGGCGGCAGGCCGATGTCGCGCCGGAGCACGCGCAGCGGCGCCACGCGCGTCAGCGCCAGCAGCGGCGGCAGCGCGAAGCCCACCAGCAGCACCAGCCCTGCCGCCACCCCGGTCAGCGCCGGGATGACCGACGGCTGCGGCAGCGACACGCGCAGCAATCCGCCCAGCGACAGCAGCAGCCCGTAATGCGCGAGGTAGCCCAGCGCCACGCCGACGAGCGCGCCCCCGGCGCCAAGCAGGAGGAATTCGATGCCGAACGCGGCCAGCAGCTGTCCGCGCGACAGGCCCATGCATTTGTAGACCGCGCAGGCATCGGTATGACGCTGCATGTATCGGCGCGCAGACATGGCGATGGCCACCGCCGCGATCATCGACGACAGCACCGCCACCAGCGACAGGAAGCGCTCGGCACGGTCCAGCGTGGCACGCATCTGCGGCTGGCCGGAGTCGAGCGATTCCACGCGCGTGTTGCGCAGGTGGCGGCGCTCGATCTCGTCGGTCGCCCAGCGCTGGTAGGCGGCGGCGCCGGCGTCCGGGCCGGCCACGAGCAGGCGGTAGGTCACGCGGCTGCCCCAGCCGATCAGCTTGGTGGCGTCGAGGTCGGACAGCGGCAGCATCACGCGCGGCGCGAAGTTCATGAAGCCCGCGCCACGGTCGAGTTCCTGCGTGATCACGCGCTCGATGCGGAAGGTCTTGCTGCCAAGCTGCACGCTATCGCCCAGGCGCAGGCCGAGACCGTCCAGCAGCGCCTGATCCACCCAGACCGTGCCCGGCGCAGGGATGCCTTCGGCCTCCTGCTCCGCGCCGCCATCGGGCGACAGCACCTTGAGCCGGCCGCGCAGCGGATAGCCATCGGTCACCGCCTTCAGGGCGCCCAGCTGGCTCGGCGCCTCGCCGCTGGCAGGTGCGCCCGCCGGTACGCCACTGGTGCGGGCCGTGGCCATGCTCGGGAACGTCACCGTCTGCGCCACGCGCAGGCCGTCGCGCCGGGCACGGTCGGCAAACGCGGGATCGAACGGCTGGTCGGACACCAGCAGCACATCGGCGCCGATCATCTGGCGCGCGTCGCGCTCAAGGCCAAGCCGCATGCGATCCGCGAGAAAGCCGACGCTGGTCAGCGCGGCCACGGCCAGCACCAGCGCGAACAGCAGCAGCGTCAGCTCGCCGGCCAGCCAGTCGCGCCGGGCCATGCGCAGCGCGTGATGCCAGGCGGAGAAACGGTGAGCGGCGGGCACGGCGGGGGAGTCGGTCGGCATCGGAAAATCGCTAGGAATGAGGCAGGGAGGGGGTCAGCGCGGGCCGCGCAGGCTGGCGTGCAGGCGTCGCACGCCGCGCCAGAGCTTGGGAATCAGCCAGATCGCCAGGATCAGGAACACACCCAGCAGGATCAGGAACACCACGGGCAGGAAAAACGCCAGCAGCAGGCCGCCCATGGTGCCAACGTCCTCGGTGAACGAGGCCGCCCAGTTCGAGAACGGCTCCGGCGAGACATTGATCAGCGCCCGCGTGCCGGCCTTGGTGGCATGCGCCGCGCCGGCCAGGGTGCCGCCCACGAGCCCGGCGGCCACCATCCACTGGGGATCGAGTTCGCCGAACGCCGCTGCGGCCAGGATCGCCCCGGCGGGAATGCGGATAAAGGTCTGGATGCCGTCCCAGGCGGTGTCGAAGCCGGGCACCTTGTCGGCGATGAATTCGGCCAGGGCCAGCACGCCGGCCACGCCGATCACCCACCACGACGACAGCACCTGGAGCCCCGTGGGCAGGTCCAGCCAACCCAGGCGCGCCAGCACCCCGGCCGCCAGCACGGCCAGGTAGAGACGCAGGCCGCTGGCCCAGGACATGCCTGCAGCCAGCGCGGCGGTTTCCAGCATGGGGCGGAACTCCTCGTGGGTAATTGGGGAGGAGTGTAATACGGGCCGGGGAAGGTAGCCGACGCGGGTTGGCGGATTGGGGGGATGGCCCCGCTCAGGCGCCTTCCTTGCCGTCCGGGCCGAACCAGGGCAGCGCCTCCTGCGGGGTGAGGATGCCGGCCGGCTCGGCAGCCGTGTAGCCGGGCAGCGCCTCGATCCGGCGCACGAAGGCCGGATCGGCCAGCAGCGCCAGCAGCGCGCCCATCCACGGCGCGGTCGCATCGTTCTTGCGCAGGGCCAGGTAGTACGCCTCGCGCGTGAGCGGCACGAAGCCCAGCCCGTGCTGCTCGGCATTCATGCGCAGCCCGAAGCCCACCTGCGCGCGGCCGGCCTGCACGGCCTCCGCCACCTTGTCGTTGCTGAACTCGGGGTCGTCGTAACCGGTGATCTGGTCTGGATAGAGGCCCTGCGCGGCCAGCAGCTGGTCGAACAGCATGCGCGTGCCCGAACTGCGCTGGCGATTGATAAAGCGCGCGCCGGTGCGAACGAGGTCGCGCAGGTCACGGATCTCGCGCGCCACCCCGGGCGCCACGATCAGCCCCTGCTCGCGCCACGCCAGCCGCACCAGCCGCACCGCGGCGGGCCGCAGCCATTTGCGCAGCGTCACGTGGGCGACCGAGCCGGCGGTCTGGATCGGCGAGACATAGAAGCCGGCCAATTCCGACTGCCGCTCCTGGAGGCAGATCAGCCCTTCCACGCTGCCGCAGAACACGGTATCGAGCTGGAGCGCGCTGGGCCCGTCCTTCAGTGCTGCGGAAAGCACTTCCACGGCAGGATCGTGGCTACCCGAAAAATGCACCACGGTTTGCGGCTGCACGGCGTCGTCGAGTTCGAGCAGGAAATCGGCCATGGCCTTCTGCACAGCCGGGTCGATGGTCTCCCGCAGCCGTGCTTCGGCGCGCAGCAGCCGCTCCCCGAAGCGCGTCAGCGAGGCGCCCCGCCCGCGCTCCATATCGAGCATGCTGCGGCCGAGCATCTCTTCCCAGCTACGCATCACACCCCAGGCATGGCGGTACGACAACCCGATCTCCTGCGCGGCGCGGTGCAGCGAGCCCGTCTCGCGCACGGCTTTCAGCAACTGGAACACCTTGCTGTTGGCGCGTGGATTGTCATCGGCAGCAATGACCGGGAACAGGTCAAACCTGAACGTCATATGAAATACCTTGCATATTTACAGGAGCAATGTGGCCGGATAACAATCGTGTGCCCTGTGTTTCACGATGCTTGTTCGGGCATTCTCCATGAAGCATCACCGCCGTGGCAATTGTGTTTTCGAAAACATAATAAAGGAACGATCGATGTCCCGCACTGGCTTTCCCCTTCCCCGCGTCCTGTCTCGTGCATGGGCCGCCGCCACCGTGCTTGTGCTGATATCGGCACTTTCCGCTGCGCAGGCCGGCGAAATCAAGATGGCCACCACCACCAGCACCGAGAATTCCGGCCTGCTGAAATACCTGCTGCCGAAGTTCGAGCAGAAATCCGGCGTCACGGTGAAGGTGATCGCCGTGGGCTCCGGCAAGGCCATGAAGATGGGCGAGATGGGCGATGTGGACGTGCTGCTGGTGCACGCCCGCAAGATGGAGGATGAATTCGTGGCCGCCGGCTACGGCGTGAACCGGCGCGACGTGATGTACAACGACTTTATCGTCGTCGGCCCGGCCAGCGACCCGGCCCACGTCAAGGGCGGCAAGGACGTCATCGCCGGGTTCAGGAAACTGGCCGCCAGCGGCAGCAAGTTCATCTCGCGCGGTGACAACTCGGGCACCGATGTGATGGAAAAGGACTACTGGAAGCGTGCCGGCATCGAGCCGAAGGGCCAGCCGTGGTACGTGAATGCCGGCCTGGGCATGGGCGAGGTGCTGACCATGGCGGCGCAGATGCCCGGCTACACCCTGAGCGACCGCGCCACCTATGGCGCCTATCGCGCCAAGACGGGGCTGGCGATCGCTATCGAGGGCGATCCGAAGATGTTCAACCCGTACGGCGTGATCGCCGTGAACCCGGCCAAGCACCCGGGCACGAACTATACGGACGCGATGAAGTTCGTGGAGTGGGTCACGTCGAAGGAAGGCCAGCAGACCATCGCCAGCTACAAGGTGGACGGCGAGCAGTTGTTCTTCCCGAGCTACGAGGGGAAGTAAGTCACCTCCCCCCCTCAGACTGCCGTGGCCTCCAGCCGCGGCAGTTGCGGCAGGTCGGCCGCCACCTCGGCGATCATCCGCCGCATCCACATCACATCGGGCGCTGCGTGGCAGCGCTCGTGCCACAGCTGGTAGAACCGCATGCGCGGGAACGGCACCGGCGACGCCACCATCCGGATCGGCAGGTACTGCGCGTAGTGCGCGGCGAACTGGCGGCCCGTGGTGAACACCATATCCGTCTTCATCAGCACGTAGGGCACCAGGCCGAAGTACGGCAGCGTGACCTGGATGTTGCGCTTGTAGCCCTGCTCGGCCAGCGCCTGGTCGATCATGCTGCGCTGCATCGACGCGTACGGCGCCGGGGCCAGGTGGGGCATCTCCAGGTAGTGGCGCAGCGTCAGCCCGTTGCGGGCCAGCGGGTGCTGGGCGCCGAGCATGCAGACCACCTCGTCGTCGAACAGCGGCGAGATATGGAGGTGCTCGGGCGGCGACAGCCAGTTGCCGACCACGATGTCGAGGTGGCCCTGCTCCAGCGCGTCCAGGAAATCGCTCGACTGCGTCATCGGATGGACGAACAGCTTGGCCCCCGGCGCCAGCCGCCGCACCCGCTCGACGATATTCGGCAGGAAGAAGGCATCCAGATAGTCCGGCGCGCCCAGGTGGAAGGTGCGCGTGGTGGTGGCCGGGTCGAACTGCTGCGGCGGCCGGGCGATGCGGTCCATCGCCGCCAGGCTCTGCTCGGCCAGCGCCAGCAGCTCGCGGCCGCGCTCGGTCGGCACCATGCCGCTCTTGCCGCGCACCAGAATGGCGTCGCCGGTGATCTCGCGCAGCCGCTTCAGCGTGTTGCTGATGGCCGGCTGCGACTGGCCCAGGCGCACGGCGGTGCGGGTCACGCTCTGCTCGGTGAGCAGGGTGTGCAGCACCCGCAGCAAATAGGTATCGAGATGGTCGCGTCCGTGCATGGCGAGAGCCGGCGCACCCGGGGGCGGGCGTGGCTGGCGTGGGGGATGGGAACGGCGCATAGTGTATGTCAGGCACCCCACGGGCGGTCAAATGCCGGCGCACTACGGGAAGACCCGGAGTGCGCCGGCAAGCCGCGCCCGCGCTGGGTTCCAGGCGGGGAAGACGGCGCCGGACCGCCCCAGCGGCCGCGCGTTGATGGGGCATATCACCTGGGCCGAATATTGCATGAAAGTGGCCGGTGCTATGTTTCCGCCATCCCCGAAAGAGAGAAGACCATGGAGACGCAAACCATCCGCTTTTTCCACCGCGGCCAGGTCCAGGAAGTGTCCGACGCCCCGGTGACCCGCACCGTGCTGCAGTACCTGCGCGAGGACGTGCGCTGCACCGGCACCAAGGAAGGCTGCGCTGAAGGCGACTGCGGCGCCTGTACCGTCGTGATCGGCGAGTTGCAGGACGGCGGCGACGTGGCCTTCAAGGCCGTCAATGCCTGCATCCAGTTCCTGCCCACGCTCGACGGCAAGGCCCTGATCACCGTGGAAGACCTGCGTCAGGCGGACGGTACGCTCCACCCGGTGCAGGAGGCCATGGTGGAGTGCCATGGCTCCCAGTGCGGGTTCTGCACGCCCGGCTTCGTGATGTCGCTGTGGGCGCTGTACCAGCAGCACACGCCCGGCGGCGAGCCCCCGGCGCGCCAGGAGATCTGCGATGCCCTGACCGGCAACCTGTGCCGCTGCACCGGCTACCGGCCGATCATCGACGCCGGCCAGCGCATGATGGCGCTGCCCGCGCCGGCCGCCAGCAAGCTCGATCCGAAACAGATCGCCGACACGCTGCGCAACCTCAAGCGCGGCGAGACCTTCCACTACAGCGTGCGCGGCCAGCATTTCTACGCCCCGCGCACCGCCGCCGAATTCGGCGCGATCAAGGCTGCCGAGCCGGGCATCCGCATCCTGGCCGGCAGCACCGACGTGGGCCTCTGGGTGACCAAGCAGTTCCGCGAACTTGGCAACCTGCTCTATGTGGGGCAGGTGGAAGACCTGAACACCGTGGCCGAGCGCGACGGCTTCATCGAGATCGGCGCCGCCGTGACGCTGGAGCGCGCCTACGCCGCGCTGACCGCCGCCCATCCGGAACTCGACGAAATGTGGAAGCGCTTTGCCTCACTGCCGATCCGCAACGCCGGCACGCTGGGCGGGAACATCGCCAACGGCTCGCCGATCGGCGACTCGATGCCGGCGCTGATCGCGCTCGGCACGGAGGTGGTGCTCCAGCGCGGCGAGACGCGCCGCACCATGCCGCTCGAGGACCTCTATCTGGCCTACCAGAAGACGGCGATGGGCGAGGGCGAGTTCGTGGCCGGACTGCGCGTGCCGGTGAAGGGCTTCCGGGGCCCGCAGTATTTCAGGACGTACAAGCTGTCGAAGCGGTTCGACGAGGACATCTCGGCCGTCTGCGCCGCGTTCGGCATCACGGTGGAAGCTGGCATCGTCACGGCGGCGTGCGTCGCCTTCGGCGGCATGGCCGCCACGCCCAAGCGCGCCGCGCTCACCGAAGCCGCCCTGGTCGGCCAGCCGTGGGACGAAGCCACCGCCCGTGCCGGCATGGCCGCACTCGGCCAGGACTACCAGCCGCTGACCGATATGCGCGCCACCGCCGCCTACCGCGCGCGCGGCGCCGCCAACCTGCTCTACCGCTTCTGGCTGGAAACGCGCGCCGATGCGCTGCCCGCCGCCGTGGTCAACGTCCGCGCCCTGGGCGCCGGCGAACCCGTGAGCGCCTGAGGAGAGCCCGCACCATGAACAAGCAGACCGAACCCTTCCTGCTCGACGCCAGCGTGGCCGCCGAAGCCTCGCCGCAAGTCGGCATCTCGCGCCCGCACGAATCCGCCCACCTGCACGTGGCCGGCACCGCCACCTATACCGACGACATCCCAGAGCTGGCCGGCACGCTGCACGCCGCGCTGGGCATGAGCGCCCGCGCCCATGCCAGGCTGCGCGCCGTGTCGCTCGACAAGGTGCGCGCCGCGCCCGGCGTGGTGGCCGTGCTGACCGTGGACGACATCCCCGGCGTGAACGACTGCGGCCCGATCATCCACGACGACCCGATCCTGGCGCGCGACGTGGTGCAGTTCATCGGCCAGCCGATCTTCGTGGTGGTGGCGTCGTCGCACGATGCCGCGCGCCGCGCCGCCCGCCTGGCCGAGATCGACTACGAAGACCTGCCGCCGGTGCTCTCGCCCGAGGCCGCCCATGCGGCCGGCAGCTATGTGCTGCCGCCGATGCACCTGACGCGTGGCGCGCCGCGCGCGCACATCGACGGGGCCACCCACCGCGATGCCGGCAGGATCCAGCTCGGCGGCCAGGAGCAGTTCTACCTCGAAGGCCAGATCGCCTACGCCGCGCCGCGCGAGAACGACGGCATGCACGTCTGGTGCTCGACGCAGCACCCCACCGAGATGCAGCACGCCGTGGCGCACATGCTCAACTGGCACGCGCATCAGGTGCTGGTGGAGTGCCGGCGCATGGGCGGCGGTTTCGGCGGCAAGGAGTCGCAGTCGGCCATGTTCGCCTGCTGCGCCGCGCTGGCGGCCTGGAAGCTGCTGTGCCCGGTGAAGCTGCGCCCGGACCGCGACGACGACATGATGATCACCGGCAAGCGCCATGACTTCGTGTTCGACTTCGAGGTCGGCCACGACGACGCCGGCCGCATCGAGGGCGTGCAGGTGGAGATGGTGTCGCGCGCCGGCTTCTCGGCGGATCTGTCCGGCCCGGTGATGACCCGCGCGATCTGCCACTTTGACAACGCCTACTGGCTGCCCAACGTGCAGATCGACGGCTACTGCGGCAAGACCAATACGCAGAGCAACACCGCCTTCCGGGGTTTCGGCGGCCCGCAGGGCGCGTTCGCGGTGGAGTACATCCTCGACAACATCGCCCGCAACGTCGGCAAGGACTCGCTGGACGTGCGCCGCGCCAACTTCTACGGCAAGGGCGAGCGCAACGTCACGCCGTACGGCCAGACCGTGGAAGACAACGTGATCCACGAGCTGATCGACGAGCTGGTGGCATCAAGCGAGTACCAGGCCCGGCGCGCCGCCACGCGCACGTTCAACGCGACGAGCCCGGTGCTCAAGAAGGGCATCGCCATCACCCCGGTGAAGTTCGGGATCTCGTTCAACGTGGCCCACTTCAACCAGGCCGGCGCGCTGGTGCACGTGTACAACGACGGCTCGGTGCTGGTGAACCACGGCGGCACGGAGATGGGCCAGGGCCTGAACACCAAGGTGGCGATGGTGGTAGCGCACGAGCTGGGCATCCGCCTGGAGCGCGTGCGCGTGACGGCCACCGACACCAGCAAGGTGGCCAACACCTCGGCGACGGCTGCCTCCACCGGCGCCGACCTGAACGGCAAGGCCGCGCAGGACGCCGCGCGCCAGATCCGCGAGCGGCTGGCCGCCTTCGCCGCGCGCAAGGCCGGCGTGGAGGCCGACACCGTGCGCTTCGGCGACGACCTGGTCGTGGCCGGCGAGCTGCGCCTGTCCTTCGGCGACCTGGCGCGCGAAGCCTACGTGGCCCGCGTGCAGCTCTGGTCGGATGGCTTCTACACCACGCCCAAGCTGCACTGGGACCAGAAGGCGCTGCAGGGCCGGCCGTTCTATTACTACGCCTACGGCGCGGCGTGCTCGGAAGTGCTCGTCGATACGCTGACCGGCGAATGGAAGCTGCTGCGCGCCGATGCATTGCACGACGCCGGCAAGTCCCTGAACCCGGCCATCGACATCGGCCAGGTGGAGGGCGCGTTCATCCAGGGCATGGGCTGGCTGACCACCGAGGAACTGTGGTGGAACCCGAACGGCAAGCTGATGACGCACGCGCCGTCCACCTACAAGATCCCGACCATCAACGACTGCCCGGAGGCCTTCAACGTGCGGCTGTTCCAGAACAGCAACGTGGAGGACAGCATCCACCGCTCAAAGGCCGTGGGCGAGCCGCCGCTGCTGCTGCCGTTCTCGGTGTTCTTCGCGATCCGCGATGCCGTCGCGGCGGTGGGCGACTACCGCATCAACCCGCCGCTGCGCGCCCCGGCCACGAGCGAGGCCATCCTCGATGCCGTGGAAGCGGTGCAGGCGGCGCGCGCCTGAGGCGGTCATCATGCAGGACGCCCCACTCAAACCGTTCCGTTTCGCCGACGCCGCCCGCTGGGTGCGCGCCGGCGTGCCTGTGACGATGGTCACCATCGTCGAGGTCAAGGGCTCCGCGCCGCGCGAGCCCGGCATCCGCATGCTGGTCACGGCCGGCGATCTGGTCGGCACGATCGGCGGCGGGCACCTTGAATGGCGCGGGATGGACATCGCCCGCTCCATGATGGCCGGCGAGGGTACCCATGGCGCCGGCGCTGCCGCCCGCCGCATCGAGCGGATTCCGCTTGGGCCCTCGCTGGGCCAGTGCTGCGGCGGCGTGGTGCAGCTCGCCTTCGAGGTGCTGGGCGCCGAGGACCTGGGCTGGCTCGATGCCGTGGACGCCGCCTTCGCCAGCGGGCGCGCGCTGGAGCGGTCCGTGCCGGCCTCCGGCGCTGGCCCGGTCACCGTGGCGCCGAGCCGCGCGCTGCTGCCATCCGTGGCGCTGCGCCCCGACGGCGCCTGGACCGACACGCTGGTGCCGGACGACATGCACGTGGTGCTGTTCGGCGCCGGCCACGTCGGCCATGCGCTGGTCAAGGTGCTCGCCACGCTGCCCTGCCGCGTGCATTGGGTGGACGAGCGCGACACACTGTTCCCGGGCGGCCTGCCCGAGAACATCGAGGCCGAGGCCTCCGATACCCCCGAGGCCGTGGTCGACCAGGCCCCGCCCGGCGCGTATTTCCTGGTCATGACCCACAGCCACGCGCTGGACCAGGCGCTCTGCGAGCGCATCTTCCGCCGCACGGACTACGCCTACTTCGGCCTGATCGGCTCGAAAACCAAGCGCGCGAAGTTCGAACACCGGATGGCGGAGCACGGCTTCGACCCGGCCCGCTTCCCGGAAATGACGTGTCCCATGGGAGTCTCCGGCATTACGGACAAGGCACCGGCTATGATTGCGGTAGCCATCGTCGCCCAGCTGCTTCAGGTGCGCGACCAGCGCGCTGCGGCGCTGGCCGCCAGCCAGGCGGAAGCGATGCATCCGTAACCCCGGCCGCCGTGATCCGGCAGCCGCCAAAGACAGAAAAGAGGCCCCATGACCATCGATGCCGCGCTCGCGGACAGCATCCGCCGCACCCCCAAGGCCGAACTGCACGTGCATATCGAAGGCACGCTCGAACCCGAGCTGATCTTCCGGCTGGCCCAGCGCAACCAGGTCAAGCTGGCCTACCCCGACGTGGAGGCGCTGCGCGCGGCCTACGCGTTCACCGACCTCCAGTCCTTCCTCGACATCTACTACGCCGGCGCCAGCGTGCTGCTGACCGAGGAAGACTTCTTCGACATGACGATGGACTACGTCAAGCGCGCCGCCGCCGACAACGTCCGCCATGCCGAGATCTTCTTCGACCCGCAGACCCATACCGAGCGCGGCGTGCCGATGGGCGTGATCATCGACGGCATTGCCGATGCGCTGGCCCAGGCCCGCACCGAGTACGACTTTTCCAGCAGCCTGATCCTCTGCTTCCTGCGCCACCTGTCCGAGGACGCCGCGTTGGAGACGCTCGAGGCTGCCCTGCCCTACCGCGACCGCTTTGTCGGCGTGGGGCTGGATTCGTCCGAGAAAGGCCATCCGCCGGAGAAATTCGCGCGCGTATTTGCCCGCGCCAAGGCGCTCGGGCTGCACCGCGTGGCCCATGCCGGCGAGGAAGGGCCGCCGCAGTACGTGGTCAATGCGCTCGACATCCTCGATGTAGAGCGGATCGACCATGGCGTGCGCGCCGTCGAGGACGAGGCCCTGGTGCAGCGGCTGGCGCGCGAGCGCATCGCGCTGACGGTCTGCCCGCTGTCGAACCAGAAACTGATGGTCTACCCCGACCTGCGCGACCACCCGATGAAGCGCCTGCTCGATGCCGGCGTGGCCGTCACGCTGCATTCGGACGATCCGGCCTATTTCGGCGGCTACATGAACGCCAACTGGGAAGCCTCGTTCGCCGCGCTGCCGCTGGACGCGGCCGACGCCTACAAGCTGGCCCGCAACAGTTTCGAAGCGGCTTTCCTGCCCGCCAAGCAGAAGGCCGAGTACCTGGCCGAAGTGGACCATTTCTGGTCCGCCACGCCCGAGAATCCGCCCGCGACGGCTCCCACGACCTGACCGGGCGCATAAACACGATGCCGGACCCCAGGTCCGGCCGCCCCTGAGACGAGAAGATGACCACGACTTCCCCCAATCCCGCCACGACCCGCGCCATCCGCGGCCGCATCCTCCACTTCCTGCGCGATCCGCAGTTCCATGAGGAGGCGTATCAATATTGGGAAGATGGCCTGATGCTCGTCACGGACGGCCGCATTGCCGCCGTAGGGCTGTACGAGGACCTGGCGCGCGACATCCCGGCCGGCGCCGAGGTGATCGACCATCGCGGCAAGCTGCTCGTGCCGGGTTTCATCGACACCCACGTGCACTATCCGCAGACCGACATCATCGCGTCGCCGTCGCCGGGCCTGCTGCACTGGCTCGACACCTACACCTTCCCCGAGGAACGCCGCTTCAGCGAGCCCGCCTACGCGCGCGCCGTGGCCGAGTTCTTCACCGACGAGCTGCTGCGCAACGGCACCACCACGGCGATGGTCTGGAGCACGGTGCACGCCACGTCGGCAGACGCGCTGTTCGGCGCGAGCCAGGACCGCAACCTGCGCATGATCACGGGCAAGGTGCTGATGGACCGCAACTGCCCCGAATTCCTGCGCGACACGGCCGAGAGCGGCGCGCGGGACTCCGCCGACCTGATCTCGAAGTGGCACAACAAGGGCCGGCTGGCCTACGCCATCACGCCGCGCTTCGCGCCGACCTCCACCGAGGCGCAACTGGCCGCCTGCGGCGAACTGGCGCGCGCCCATCCGGACGCCTTCATCCAGACCCACGTGGCCGAGAACCGCGACGAGGTGAAATGGGTGGCCGAGCTGTTCCCCGACGCCCGCAGCTACCTGGACGTGTACGACCGCTACAGCCTGCTGCGCCCCGGCGCGTTCTACGGCCATGCGATCTACCTCGACCAGGACGACCGCCGCCGGCTGGCCGACAGCGGCGCCGCCGTGGCGCATTGCCCCACCTCGAACCTGTTCCTGGGCAGCGGCTTCTATGACTTCCACCAGTCCGATGCCCACCGCCTGAACGTGACGCTGGCCACCGACGTGGGCGGCGGCACCTCGTTCTCGATGTTCCGCACGATGAACGCGGCGCACAAGGTGGCGCGCATGGGCGGCTATCACCTGACCGCCCTGCGCATGTTCTACCTGGCCACGCGCGGCGCCGCCGAGGCGCTGGGCTGGGCGGACCGCATCGGCAGCTTCTCGGTGGGCTGCGAGGCCGATTTCGTGGTGCTGGACCCCGAGGCCACGCCGCTGATCGCACGCCGCAGCAGCCGCTCCGAGACCCTCGAGGAGCAGTTGTTCGCGTTTGCCATGCTGGGCGACGACCGCGTAGTGGACAACGTCTACATCATGGGCGAAGCCACGCGGGAACTGGCGGGCTGATCGCTTTTGGGCGACGGACGGCATGCAAATACGGGTTGTCGCCCGTCCGCCTTGACCAGCATCAACACAATCGTCATCAAAGCCTTCTAGGCTGTCGCATTGCCCGCCCCCGGCTATCGGGTGCGCCAAGACAGACCCAAAAAGACTGACATGACTGCCCGACCTCTGGATTTATCGCCGGCCCAGACCGCTGAGCCGGCTTCCAACCCTGCCCACCCGCCCCGCAAGCTCGCCGGCGTTCCCCTGCCGGAACCCATCGCCTTCGAGGCCCCGTTCCCGAACCGCAAGACCATCCGTGGCTGGCTGATTCCGCTCGGCGAGCGCAGCGTGGCCCGCGCGCTGACGCTGTTCGCGCTCGACTACGCGATCTTCGCCGCCGTGCTGGCCGGCGTGGTGCTGGCGCCGCAGTGGTGGGCCAAGCTGGGCCTCGGCGTGCTGCTGGGTCTGGTGATCGCCCGGCTGTTCATCATCGGCCACGATGCCTGCCACCAGAGCCTGACCGACCGCCGCGGCCTGAACAAATGGCTCGGCCGGCTGACGTTCCTGCCGTCGCTCACGCCCTACAGTCTGTGGGAAGTCGGCCATAACGTGGTCCACCATGGGTACACCAACCTCAAGGGCTTCGACTTCGTCTGGGCGCCCTACTCGCTCGAGGAATTCCGCGCGCTGCCGCGCTGGCGCCGGGTGATGGAGCGGATCTATCGCAATGGCTTTGGCGCCGGACTCTATTACCTGATCGAGATCTGGTGGCTCAAGCTGTTCTTCCCGAGCAAGCGCCAGATGGCCACGCGCCGCGCGATCTTCATGTGGGACTGCACGCTGGTGGCCACCTTCGGCGCCATCTGGATCGGTGCGCTGGCGTGGCTGGCCGTGGCCACGGACCAGTCGGTCCTGGGTCTGGTCGGCGCCGGCTTCGTGCTGCCGTTCCTGATCTGGAACCTGACCGTGGGCTTCGTGCTGTATGTCCACCACACGCACACGAGCGTGGCGTGGTACGACACCAAGCCGATGTGGGCCAAGGCCCAGCCGTTCGTCTCGACCACCGTGCACCTGCGTTTCCGCTTCGGCATCGGCGCCGCGCTCCACCACATCATGGAGCACACCGCGCACCACGTGGACATGAGCGTGCCGCTGTACCGGCTCAAGCGCGCCCAGGCCCTGCTGGAGCATGCGCTGCCGGGCCGCATCATCATCGAGAATTTCTCTTGGCGCTGGTACTTCCGCACCGCGCGCCGCTGCAAGCTGTACGACTTCAAGGCCCTGTGCTGGACCGACTTCCGCGGCCGCCAGACCAGCGACAACTCGCCCGTGCCGGTCTGACCTGACCCGCACTTCCCAGCAACGATGCCAAAGGCGGTGGACAGTGTCCGCCGCCTTTTAGTACAATTGCGACTTCCATTGGGGAGTAGCCGCCCTCGTCTCACCACGCCGCGCAATGCGGCATACGGCAGACAGGGGCGTACGTCAACAGACTTGACCGTGGTGTCCAGCATCAACGGTTATGGCGTACGCAGCGCAGGACCCGAGCGGGCTTCGTGCCTGACTCAAGCGTCCAACGCCTGGCGAGACCGATGACCATACCTTTCTGGCCGGGCCGGGAAAGGTGTGCGTCATTGGCATCTCGCGATGCGTGTGCGGCCCGGTACCAATCCTATAAAAATGGAATCGTTCCTCGTCTCCACAGGCATCGTCGCGCTCGCAGAAATGGGCGACAAGACGCAACTGCTGTCGCTCGTGCTGGCCGCGCGCTATCGCAAGCCCCTGCCGATCATCGCCGGCATCCTGATCGCCACCCTCGTCAACCATGGTTTCGCCGGCGCGCTCGGCGGCTGGATCACGCAGGTGCTTGGCGCCAACCTGCTACGCTGGATCCTCGGCCTCGGCTTTATCGCCATGGCGGGCTGGATGCTGATTCCCGACAAGCTCGACGAGGCAGAGGAAGCCAAGCCCGCAAACGGCGCCCTGAGCATCCTCGGCACCACGATCGTCGCGTTCTTCTTCGCCGAAATGGGCGACAAGACGCAGATCGCCACCGTGGCCCTGGCCGCACGCTTCCATGGCGAAGTACTGGCCGTCGTGGCGGGCACGACGTTCGGCATGATGCTGGCCAATGCGCCTGCCGTGCTGCTCGGCGACCGCTTTGCCAACCGGATGCCGATCGCCCTCGTACACAAGATCGCCGCAGTGATCTTCCTCGTACTCGGCTTGCTGGCGCTGTTCAACGTCGGCGGCCACTGAGACAGGTCAAAGCCGGCACGCCATAAAAAAACGGGGCTTGCGCCCCGTTCAAACCCTCGCCGGTCCGGTACTGCCGGCTGCCGGGACTGCACAGCCCCCGGACCGTCGATCACCGATGCCCGGTCAAATTCAGTTGGTGGTCTTCGCGCCGCCCTCGAACCACTGGCCCAGCAGCGCACGCTCGTCTTCCGTGATCTGCGTGACGTTGCCCAGCGGCATGGCCTTCTGCTGCACCGCCTGCTGGTAGATCAACTGCGCGTGCGCCTTGATCTCGTCGACGGTATCGAGCTTGATGCCCTTGGCGGCGGTCGGCATCATCTTGGGCGCCTCGGCGTGGCACTGCACGCAGCGCGCGTTCATGATCTCCTGCACCTTGGCAAAGCTCACCGCGGTGGCGGCTTCGCCAGCGGCGTTGCTGGCCACTTGCGGGCGCGGCTGCGGCGCGATCATCACCGCCACCACACCCAGCAGCGCCACGCCGGCGGCCGGCCAGGCCACGTTGATCTTGCCCTTGTGCTTCAGGATGAAGAACTGGCGGATCAGCACGCCGGCCAGCATGATCAGGATCAGCACCAGCCAGTTCTGCTTGTGCGCGTACGTCATGCTGTAGTGGTTCGACAGCATCGCGAACAGCACCGGCAGCGTGAAGTAGGTGTTGTGCACGCTACGCTGCTTGCCGCGCTTGCCGTGGATCGGGTCCACCGGCTGGCCGGCCTTCAGCGCCGCCACGACCTTGCGCTGACCCGGGATGATCCAGATCAGGACGTTGGCGCTCATGATCGTGGCGATCATCGCGCCAGTCAGCAGGAACGCCGCGCGGCCCGAGAAGATATGGCAGGCCGCATACGCCGCCACGCCCACGAACACCGCCACCAGGATGCCCACCACGCGGTCGCTCTTGCCGAACAGCCGGCAGATCGAGTCATAGACCACCCAGCCGATGACCAGGTACGAGACCGCGAAGCCGACCGCCGCGCCGGGCGACATGTCGAACACGTTCTTGTCGATCAGGTAGGTGCTGGCGTTGAACAGGTACAGCACCACCAGCAGGCCGAAGCCGGTCATCCATGTGGAGTAGGACTCCCAGTAGAACCAGTGCAGGTTCTCGGGCAGCGACTTGGGTGCGGTCAGGTACTTCTGCGGGTTGTAGAACCCGCCACCGTGCACGGCCCAGAGTTCCCCGCCAACGCCCTTCTCCTTCAGGGCCGGATCTTCGGGGCGCGTCAGGCTGTTGTCGAGCCAGACAAAATAGAACGAAGAACCGATCCACGCGATGGCCGTGATGACGTGCACCCAACGCAGCAGCAGATTGGCCCAGTCGAGAATGTAGCCTTCCATGACTTGTCTCCTTTTCCCGTCCGCCTGATGCTCAGCTGCCGCGGTAGGTCGAGTACGACCACGGCGACACCAGCAGGGGCACGTGGTAGTGCGCGGCCGTGTCGGCAATGCCGAAGCGCAGCGTCACCACGTCGAGAAATGCCGGGTCGGGCAACTGCACGCCCTGGGCACGGAAATAGTCGCCGGCGCCGAACTCGAGTTCGTACACGCCTGCCACGAGCGCATCGCCTTCCAGCAGCGGCTGGTCGCAACGGCCATCGTGGTTGGTCACGAGTTGCTTCAGCGTCTCGCGGCGATTGTCGACAATTTTATGAAGGGTGACCGACATCGCCTTACCGGGCGTGCCGGCGGCCGTGTCGAGAACGTGAGTGGTCAAGCGTCCCATCCTGTTCTTCCTTTGCGGGTGTGGGTTGTGAGGGGCGCCGCTGCCTTCACTAGCACCATTTGTGGGAATGATGCCCGCTCGGTACGTCTTTTAACGCATCCCGGCGCTGGATTGGTGCGTGGCGACAATGCGCCTGCCCAATCCGTATGACAACTCGGGGATTTCCCGTACTTGTCGAAAACCTTCTCAGGTTTTGTTGACAATAGTGCTTGCATATCCAAATAATTGTCAACAATTTTTAGATCCACGCGACCGTATGACCGGTATCAAGGCGCCTGATGTCGACTTGATACCCACTCGCTACGATCGTTGCTCCTCCCGATCATCCCCTCTGTCTCCCTTGCGAGTGCCCAGGATGTCCAAGAATCTCAAACTGATTGCCGCCGTGGCCGAAGCCCAGTCCACCCCCTCCGATAACAAGCCCGCCCGCAAGGGCTCCGTGGAGGAGCGCATGTACCACGAGATCTACGACGCGATCATGGAGCACCGGCTGCCGCCGCGCACCAAGCTGACCGAGCATTCGCTTTGCGAGATCTATGCCACCGCGCGCCACACCGTGCGCAAGGTGCTCTCGCGGCTGGCCGCTGACGGCATGGTCGACCTCGAACCCAACCGGGGCGCGTTCATCGCCAGCCCGTCCACCGACGAAGCGCACGACATGTTCGAGCTGCGCCAGATGCTCGAGCGCGCCGTGCTGGAGAAGCTCGCCAGCCTGCCCAACGTCCGCACCGTGATCGCCCCGCTGCGCAAGATGGTGGAGTCCGAGCGCCAGGCCTTCCTGACGCACGCGCGCCCGCGCTGGATCCGGCTCTCCGCCGAGTTCCACACCGCACTGGCCGAGCTGTCCGGCAACGCGCTGCTGGTGACGATGATGCGCCGGCTGGTCTCGCGCACCACGCTGATGATTGCCAGCGTCGAGTCCCCTGGCCACAACGCGTGCTCGTTCGACGAACACGACGACATTCTCGACGCACTGGAACAGGGCGACGCCGCCCTCGCCCAGTCGCGCATGGCGCACCACCTTGGCGCCTGTGCGGACCGCGTGCAGCCGGACGAACCCGGCAATTTCGATCTTCGCAGCGTGCTGGGCCGCTCCACCTAGCGCGATGTTCCCGCCGCCGGACAACAGCACACCCCTGTTGCCGATGCCAGGCCCACAAATCCCGCCGCCACCAACGCCCGACAGAGGCACGGCGCGAGACCCTCATAACTACAAGAGGCCATGGACCCCGGCGCGCGTTCCCATCAAAACCAAAGGAGAGGAGACACACCCATGACTTCCCCAAGCACCACGGTCCCCACGGACCTCACCAACGAACGGCTGCCCTCCGGGCGCCTGCTGGCGCTGGGCCTGCAACACGTGCTGGTGATGTACGCCGGCACCGTTGCCGTACCGCTCATCGTCGGCGGGGCGCTCAAGCTGCCCAAGGACCAGTTGGCGTTCCTGATCAATGCCGATCTGTTCGCGGCCGGGCTCGCCACGCTGATCCAGGCCATCGGCTTCTGGAAGTTCGGTATCCGCATGCCCGTGATGATGGGCGTGACGTTTGCCTCGGTGGCACCGATGATCGCCATCGGCAACGACCCCAACGTGGGCCTGCTCGGCATCTACGGCGCGGTGATCGCGTCAGGGCTGTTCGGCGTGCTGATTGCGCCGATGATGGGACGCATGCTCGGGCTGTTTCCGCCCGTGGTGACCGGCACGGTGATCACGCTGATCGGGGTGTCGCTGATGCGGGTGGGTATCAACTGGGCCGGCGGCGGCCAGCCCACCACGCGCACCGTGATCGACGGCGTGGTCAAGGACGTGCCCAACCTCGCCTACGGCGACCTCGGCAACCTGGCCATCGCCGGCCTGGTGCTGCTGGTGATCCTGCTGCTCTCGCGCTATGGCCGGGGGCTGATCGCCAACTGCGCGGTGCTGCTCGGCATCGTGATCGGCACGGTGGTGGCGATGGCGTTCGGCAAGGTCTCGTTCGAGGGCCTGAACGAAGCCAGCTACGTGGCCATCATCACGCCGCTGCACTTCGGCATGCCGACGTTCGAGATCACGGCCATCCTGTCGATGTGCATCGTGATGCTGATCACGCTGGTCGAGTCCACCGGCATGTTCCTGGCCCTCTCCGACATCACCGGCCGCAAGCTTAGCCGCAACGACCTGACCGCCGGCCTGCGCGCCGACGGCCTGGGCACCGTGATCGGCGGCATCTTCAACACCTTCCCGTACACCTCGTTCTCGCAGAACGTGGGCCTGGTCACCGTGACCGGCGTGCGCTCGCGCTACGTGGCGGCAGCCGGCGGCGTGATCCTGATCGCGTTCGGCCTGTTCCCGAAGATGGCGCACATCGTGGCGTCGGTGCCCCAGTTCGTGCTCGGCGGCGCCGGCATCGTGATGTTCGGCATGGTCGCCGCGTCGGGCATCCGCATCCTGGGTAGCTGCGACTTCACCCGCAACCGGCACAACCTGTTCATCGTGGCGATCTCCATCGGCTTCGGCATGATCCCCACGCTCTCGCCCACGCTGTTCCAGTACCTGCCCAAGTGGACCGATCCGTTCACGCACAGCGGCATCGTGCTGGGCACCATCGTCGCGGTCGTGCTGAACCTGTTCTTCAACGGCATGCAATCGGCCGACGAGGCCATGCGCAGCGCAGCGGCCAACTCCCACGGCACGGAGTGAGCCCAACAATCCTGATTCAACAATCGTATTCAACATTTTTGTCCGACAGTTTTTGACGGCATTTGGCGCGCAACCATCGCTAAAACATGTCAACAGCGCCGGACTCGCATGAGACGCCTCTGGCACGCGCTTTGCGTAAGTGAAGTCGCTTCAGCCAGGGGCGATGACAACAATCGAGACCTTCGCTCATGCGAGCAGCAGATTTCTCCTGAAGCAGACATATAAGAGATGACACACGATAACTATCCACGCGATCTCATCGGCTACGGCGCCCAGCCGCCGCACGCCCGCTGGCCGGGCGGCGCGCGCATCGCGCTGCAGTTCGTGCTCAATTACGAGGAAGGCGGCGAAAACAACGTGCTGCACGGCGACGCCGGCTCCGAGCAGTTCCTGTCCGAGATCATCGGTGCCGCGGCCTATCCCGAGCGGCACATGAGCATGGAAGGCGTGTACGAGTACGGCTCGCGCGCCGGGGTCTGGCGCATCCTGCGCGAGTTCGAGCAGCGCAAGCTGCCGCTGACGATCTTCGGCGTGTCGATGGCGCTCCAGCGCCATCCCGAGCTGACGCGCGCGTTCGTCGAGCTGGGCCACGAAATCGCCTGCCACGGCTGGCGCTGGATTCACTACCAGAACATCGACGAAGCCACCGAGCGCGAGCACATGCGCATCGGCATGCAGATCATCAAGGAACTGACCGGCGAAATGCCGCTCGGCTGGTACACCGGCCGGGACAGCCCCAACACGCGCCGGCTGGTGGTGGAGCACGGCGGCCTGCTGTACGACGCCGACTACTACGGTGACGACCTGCCCTTCTGGACCGAGGTGGAAGTCACCGGCGGCGAGAAGAAGCCGCACCTCGTGGTGCCGTACACGCTCGACTCGAACGACATGCGCTTCGCCACGCCGCAGGGCTTCAACACGGGCGACCAGTTCTTCCAGTACCTGAAGGACGCGTTCGACGTGCTCTATGCCGAGGGCGACCCCGAGGGCCAGGACCGGCCCAAGATGCTGTCGATCGGCATGCACTGCCGGCTGCTCGGCCGCCCGGGCCGCTTCCGCGCGCTGCAACGCTTCCTGGACTACGTGCAGGCGCACGACAAGGTATGGATCTGCCGGCGCGTGGACATCGCCCGCCACTGGATCGACACCCATCCGCACGGGAGCCAGGCATGAGCACGACCGGCACGACCTACACCCTCGCCCAGCTGAATGCGATGCCCGAGGCTGAATTCGTCGAAGTACTAGGCGGCATCTACGAGCATTCGCCCTGGTTCGCCGAGACCGCCGCCAAGGCGCGCCCGTTCGCCGACGCCGCAGCACTGGCCGCCGCGCTGCGTGGTGCCGTCGATGCCGCCGGCGAGGCCGCCCAGCTGAAGCTGGTGCGCGCCCACCCGGAGCTGGCCGGCAAGGCTGCGGTGCGCGGCGAGCTGACGGCAGAGTCCACGCGCGAGCAGGCCGGCGCGGGGCTCGACCAATGCACGGCCGAGGAGTTCGAACGGCTGCAGGCGCTCAACGCCGCCTACAACCAGAAGTTCGGCTTCCCGTTCATCCTGGCCGTTCGCGGCTATGACCGCCACGGCATCATCGACGCTTTTGCAAGCCGCCTCGATAACGCGCCCGGGGTGGAGTTGCAAACTTGCATCAGTCAGATTCATCGCATTGCGCAGTTCCGGCTGAACGACTTAGTATCCGCGACTTAGTTGCCGCGACACGCATAGCGCGGCAACTGGAAGAAGAGAGAGAAAGAAGGGCAGCAACGTTCGACACACCAGAGAGACCCAGAAGGGTTCCGGCACACACAAGAAACGTTCTGAGCAGGCATCACAACCACGGAGGTCTTTACCATGCAGAAGCAGTACAACAACAAGCCGGCTTCCAAGCCGGCGATCAAGCTGGCGGCCGTCGCCGCCATGCTCTTTTCCGGCGCGGCCATGGCCCAGTCCAGCGTCACGCTGTACGGCCAGGCCGACATGTTCGTCGGTGGCGTCAAGAGCCCGGGCAACGGCGACCGAGCCTTTGTGGCCAATTCGGGCGGCATGCAGACGTCTTACTGGGGGATCAAGGGCGTAGAGGACCTGGGCATGGGCACCAAGGCCATCTTCGACCTGAACGGCTTCTTCCGCACCGACTCCGGCTCGATGGGCCGCTTCAACGGCGACTCGATGTTCAGCCGCAATGCGTATGTCGGCCTGCAGAACAACAGCTACGGCACGGTCAAGCTCGGCCGCAACACTACGCCGTACTTCGTCTCGACGATCCTGTTCAACCCGCTGGTCGACTCGTACGTGTTCTCGCCGCAGATCTTCCACACGTACTTCACGGTCAACAACGGCCAGCTGTACGATCCGGGCATCATCGGCGACTCCGGCTGGAGCAACTCGATCGTCTACTCCACGCCGACGTTCGGCGGCCTGACCGCCAACTTCATCTACAGCCTGGGTGAGTCGGCCGGCAACAACAGCAAGAACAAGTTCGGCGCCAACCTGACGTACTTCGTCGGCAACTTCGCCGCGACGGTGGCCTACCAGCAGGTCAAGTTCGACAGCACCCCGGGTGACCTGACCAACTCCACCGGCAGCGTCAACAGCCCGTACATCCAGGGCTTCGACAAGCAGAACGCCGTGCAGGTGGGCCTGTCGTACGACTTCAAGGTCGTGAAGGTGTTCGCGCAGGGCCAGTACATCAAGAGCGACGTCAACGCCAACGTCAACGGCGACATCAAGCACATGGACGGCCAGGCCGGCGTTTCGGTGCCGGTGGGCGCGGGCAACGTTCTGGCCTCGTACGGCTACGTGAAGACGCTGAACGACGTGGCCAGCTTCAAGCGCAACACGTTCGCGGTGGCCTACGACTACAACCTGTCGAAGCGTACGGACGTGTACGCAGCGTATTTCTACGACAAGATCACTGGCCTCGAGCACGGCGATACCTTCGGCGTGGGCATGCGTCACAAGTTCTGATCCGGGTCACCGGTCAGACGGAAGCCGTTTCGGCGGCGATGCCGTCCAGCCAGGCGCTGGACGGCATTTTTTTTGGCGCCATACCGACGGTGCATCATGAGGCACACCGCATCACGGCCTCATCGCGTCCTCGTTCCGGCTACCCGCGGCGATTGGCGCGATCGGGCCTTTCGGCCAAGCGAATCCTCGCGAAGATCCGCCTATAAATAGGTCAGGCTGCCGGCACTTTTCGAGGAACGACGCCTCATGAATCCGAACCACATCGCCATCGAGAACGCAGCGGAAACACGCGAGCCCGTGCTCGATATCGTCGACCGCGTGTCAGAGATGTTGTTTGGACTGTTCATGGCCCTGACGTTTGTCGGCGCCGTCTCCACTTCGGTCGGTCCTGACGCGGGGCACCTGATGCTACGCGCGGCGCTGGGCTGCAACCTTGCCTGGGGGCTCGTCGACGCGGTCATGTTCCTCGTGCGGACGCTGGCAAACCGCGGCCAGCGGCTCAGGCTGGCGCTGGCGGTGCAGCACGCCGCCGATCCCGCGCAAGCCGTGCGGATCATCCGCGACACGCTGCCGCCGGCGATGAGGACGCTCGTCGACGACACCGAGCTGGAAGCCATCCGCGCCCGGCTGGCCGGTGCGACCGCCCTGCCGACGCGCCCCACCCTCGACGCCGCCGACTGGCTCGGCTCAGTCCGCATCTTCTTCATCGTCGTGCTGTCGACCTTCCCGGTGGCACTGCCGTTCGTTCTGATCGACCACGTGCCGCTTGCGTTGCTCATCTCACGCGTGCTCTCGATGATCATGCTGTTCGCGGGTGGCATGGCGCTCGGGCACTACGCAGGCTTTGGTGCCATACGCGCTGGCTTCGGCATGCTGGCGTTGGGTCTGGCGCTGACCATGGCGGTCATCGCCCTGGGTGGCTGACATGCGCCCCCGTTGCCGGGTGATGGTCGGCGGCGCCGGCATGGCAATGGCAGCGGTAATGGCAATGGCCTGCCAGGACGCGCGTGCCGAAGTGGGGGAAGAAGCGAAGGAAGCCGGCGGCCCGGAGAAAAGCCTCGCCGCCACGGCCTACTGGAACATTCCGCGTCATGGCGAGCAGTACGTGACCGGCATCGTCGGCGCGAATATTGGCGCGCTGCGTCTGGAGACACGGGTCAACTATGAGGCGAGACGCGCGATGTCGGCCTTCGTCGGGTGGACCTTTGCCGGCGGCGAAGCCCTCACCTACTCCGCTACGCCGATCGTGGGCTGGGTCGGCGGCGACGTTCGCGGCCCGATCGGCGGCCTGGAGGCCAGTCTTGCCTGGCGGAAGTTCGACTACTACATCGAGATCGAATACGTGCATGACCAGCGCGAGCGCGAATCGAGCTACGTCTATGCGTGGAGCGAACTCGCCTATCGGCCGGCGGACTGGCTCAGGCTCGGCCTCGCGGTGCAGCGGACGCGCGCCTATCAATCGGATCGCGACATTCAACGCGGCCCGTTCGCGCAGGTAACGTTCAAGCGGGTCACCGCGGGCGTGTACTGGTTCAATCCTGCTTCGTCGGCGCAGGTGGTGGTGGTGTCGATGGGGATCGCGTTCTAGCGCAGCGGATGGCCAGGACGGCGGCGATTGCTGCGCTGCGGAATACATGCCGGGAAGGATCGGAAGCCGGTGCTCCATAGGTGGATTCAATTGGCGACTGACCCGCCCGCTGCATAAATTAATTGTCCGGACTGTGGGCCGGACCACGAACCAGCGCGAATCCCGCGGCGAACCAAAGAGGTGACTCATGAGGCGCTATGCGAAGACCCGGTCGGAATTGATGGCTATCCTGAGCCAGTGCCTGGACAACAACCCTGAATGCGGCGAGGCGGAACTTCACGCCATGCGCGTGCACCAGCCGGACCATACGGGTTGCAACTGGAGCGCTGAGGTTGATTTTCGCGAGGATACCTTTGACGACTTGTCCCATCGCATGGCAGCGGCACGCTCGATCATCGTGGTAATGCGGGAGCAGTACAACGTGCTGCAATAGTGCAATCGCCCCGCCGACGCGCTGGCAACCCCGGCAGACGCTGCCAGCGCACCGACATGAAAAAACCGGGCCTGAGTTTCCTCAGGCCCGGTTTTTCTTTGGCACCAGCGCTTTCCTGCCGGCCGCTGCCTAGCGCGCCGCGCCAGACACTTAGCGCACCGCGCTCGACTCCGCGACGGCCACGGCCGTCATGTTGACGATGCGCCGCGTGGTGGCCTGCGGGTTCAGGATATGCACCGGCTTGGCCGCGCCCAGCAGGATCGGGCCCACCGTCACCCCCTGCCCGCCCGTGATCTTGAGCAGGTTGAAGGCGATGTTGGCGGCGTCCAGCGTCGGCATGACCAGCAGGTTGGCGCTACCGGCCAGCTTGGTGTTCGGCAGGAAGTGACGGCGCACGTCCTCGACCAGTGCTGCATCGCCCTGCATCTCGCCTTCCACTTCCAGCTGCGGGGCCACCTTGGCCAGGATCGCGGCGGCGTCGCGCATCTTGCGTGCCGACGGGCGGTTCGACGAGCCGAACATCGAGTGCGACATCATCGCCACCTTCGGATGCAGGCCGAAACGCTGGATTTCCTCGGCGGCCAGTTGCGTGATGGCAGCCAGTTCCTCGGCGGTCGGGTCCTCGTTCACGAAGGTATCGGTGATGAACAGCGTGTACTTCTCGAGCATCAGCGCGTTCATGGCGGCGAACACCTTGGCGCCCGGCGCCAGGCCGATCACGTCGCGCACGTGCTCCAGATGGGCTTCGAAGCGGCCCACGGTGCCGCACAGCAGTGCATCGGCATCGCCCATATGCATCAGCATGGTGCCGATCAGCGTGTTCGAGCGGCGCAGCGCCACCTTGGCCATGTCCGGCGTCACGCCGTCGCGGCCGCGCAGCGCGTGGTAGGCCTCGTGATAGGCGCGGTAGCGCGGATCGTCCTCGGGGTTGATCAGCTCGAAGTCCACGCCCGGGCGCAGGCGCAGGCCGGCCTTCTCGATGCGCATCTGGATCACGTGCGGGCGGCCGATCAGGATCGGCTTGGCCAGGCCCTCGTCCACCACGCCCTGCACGGCACGCAGCACGCGCTCTTCCTCGCCCTCGGCGTAGGCCACGCGCTTCGGCGCGGCCTTGGCGGCCGAGAACACCGGCTTCATGATCAGGCCGGTGTGGTAGACGTAGTGCGTCAGTTGCTGGCGATAGGCTTCCAGGTCCTGGATCGGCCGCGTGGCCACGCCCGATTCCTCGGCGGCCTTCGCCACGGCCGGCGCGATCTTCTCGATCAGGCGCTGGTCGAACGGCGTGGGAATGATGTAGTCCGGGCCGAACTTCAGCTCACGGCCACCGTAGGCAGCGGCCACGGCGTCGTTCAGCTCGGCTTCGGCCAGCTCGGCAATCGCCTTCACGCAGGCCAGCTTCATTTCCTCGGTGATCTTCGTCGCGCCGCAGTCCAGCGCGCCACGGAAGATGTACGGGAAGCAAAGCACGTTGTTGACCTGGTTCGGATAGTCCGACCGGCCGGTTGCGATGATGCAGTCCGGGCGCGCGGCCTTGGCCACTTCCGGGCGGATTTCCGGTTCCGGGTTCGCCAGCGCCAGGATGATCGGCTTGTCGGCCATCGTCTTGACCATCTCGCCGGTCAGCACGCCAGCGGTGGAGCAGCCCAGGAACACGTCGGCGTTGTTGACGATGTCCGCCAGCGTGCGGTTGGCGGTGTCCTGCGCGTAGCGGGCCTTGTTGGCTTCCATGTTGGCGTCGCGGCCCACATAGATCACGCCCTTCGAGTCCACCACGGAGATGTTCTCGCGCTTCAGGCCCAGGCTCACCATGGTGTCCAGGCAGGCGATGGCAGCGGCGCCGGCGCCCGACACGGCCACCTTCACGCTGCCGATTTCCTTGCCCACCACCTTCAGGCCGTTCAGCAGTGCCGCGGCCGAGATGATGGCCGTACCGTGCTGGTCGTCATGGAAGACGGGGATGTTCATGCGCTCGCGCAGCTTCTTCTCGATATAGAAGCACTCGGGCGCCTTGATGTCCTCGAGGTTCACGCCGCCGAGCGTGGGCTCCAGCGCGGCGACGATCTCGACGATCTTGTCCGGGTCGCGGGCATCGAGTTCGATGTCGAACACATCGATGCCGGCGAACTTCTTGAACAGGCAGCCCTTGCCTTCCATCACCGGCTTGCCAGCCAGCGGGCCGATATCGCCCAGGCCGAGCACGGCGGTGCCGTTGGTGATCACGGCCACGAGGTTGGCGCGCGAGGTGTACTCGGCGGCCATCGACGGATCCTTGGCGATCTCCTCGCAGGCATAGGCCACGCCCGGCGAGTAGGCCAGCGACAGGTCGCGCTGGTTGGACAGCGCCTTGGTGGCGGTTACCTGGATCTTGCCCTTGGTCGGGCTGCGGTGATATTCCAGCGCGGCGAGACGCAACTGCGCTTCAGGGCTATTGGGGGCATGTTGCGGTGCATCACCGCTTGTCTTGCTGCTCATTTGCTCGTACCGGAAAAAATCGAGGAGCCATTCTAGCCCAGCCATTTCGCGGCTGGTTGCGCTTTGCCGCGTGCCGGCAGCAGTTTTGCGCGAATCTGGCGCAAAAACTCCTTTTACCGCACGGTAGGCAATCGCCTTGTCTTATGGGTGAACCAGCGGGCGTCCCATGCGCCGCGCCGCAATTACTTCTTGTCCTTGTCGACTTCCAGTGTCACGCGCCGGGGCCGGCCGTTCTCGGACGGGAATTCGGTCAGGGCGCTGCGGATCATGTACGGCATCACGCCCGCCAGGCTGCCGCCCTCGGTGGTATTGCGCGCGGTGATCTGGTACACGCGTTTGCCGCTCGCGGCGTCCTTGAAGAAGATGCGCAGGCTGGAGAACGTCACCGGCACGTCGCGCACCACGGTCTGCGGCGGCCAATAGCCAGGGCCCCAGCCCCACGGGCCATAGGGCCGGTAGTAGCCGCCGTACGGCCCCCAGTACGGTCCCCACGGGCCGTACCAGGGATCGGAATAGTAGGTTTCGGCCACGCGCACCATGCCGGGCACGGCGCCGTAGTCCATGCTGACGAGGTAGCGCGCCTGCCCCGGCGGCGTTTGCTCGAAGCCTACGCCGGCCAGCGCCTCGGCCAGCCACGCCTGGTAGGTCTCATATTCGAGCTGGGAATCCTGAGCCTGGACTTGCTGAGCCTGCTGAGTCTGCGGGGCCTGGGCGGGCTGCCCCGCCGCCTGCCCGGCCGGCGCCTGCACCGGCGCACGCTCGAAGGCGTAGGTGCGCGGCGCGTCGTTCTGCCACCCGGCCTGCCGGAAGGCGGTGACCTCAGTGGTCACCGTGCTGGCGCAGCCAGCCAAACCCAATACTCCCAGCGCCCCAAGCGCCACCACGGCCCGTCGCCCCATCCCTGCTACCAAATCCCACATCGCGATACCTCGTTCTTGTTCGTTCGTCCTACCAGACTTCAGACACGGGCGGTCTCGCGGAATTCCCCGCCGCCCTTGGCTACAATGGGGACTCCCGCGGACCTTCCGCACCGCCACCCGCCGTGGCGCCCGCCCCCGGTCACTCCGAAGACAGGATTCCCCATGCTGCGCACCGATACGCCCGTTACCGTCTATCGCAAGGACTATACTCCGCCCGCCTTCGCCATCGACCACGTCGATCTGGTGCTGGAGCTGGACCCGCAACGCACCGTCGTCACCAGCACGCTGACCTTCCAGCGCGCGCCCGGCGCGACCGGCGACGCCCCGCTGGTCATGGTGGGCGAGGCCCTGGAGCTGCTCGGCGTAACCCTCGACGGCCAGCCGTTCGCCAGCGCGAAGGAAGACGCCGGCACGCTCACGCTGACCGGCCTGCCGGCGCAGGGCACGCTCGCCATCACCACCGCCTGCAACCCGGCGGCAAATACCACGCTGTCCGGCCTCTACGTCTCCAACGGCAACTTCTTCACCCAGTGCGAAGCCGAAGGCTTCCGCCGCATCACCTATTTCCTCGATCGACCCGACGTGATGGCGACCTACCGCGTCACGCTGCGCGCCGACCGCGCCGCCAGCCCGGTGCTGCTCTCCAACGGCAACCTGCTGTCCGAGCGCGCGCTGCCCGATGGCCGCCACGAAGCGGTCTGGGAAGACCCGTTCCGCAAGCCGTCCTACCTGTTCGCGCTGGTGGCCGGCAAGCTGGCCTGCGTGGAGGAGCGCATCACCAGCGCCTCGGGCAAGGAAAAGCTGCTGCAGGTCTGGGTGGAGCCGCAGGACCTCGACAAGACCCGCCACGCCATGGACTCCCTGATCCATGCCATCCGCTGGGACGAGCGCCGCTTCGGGCTGGAACTCGACCTTGACCGCTTCATGATCGTCGCCGTGAGCGACTTCAACATGGGGGCGATGGAGAACAAGGGCCTGAACATCTTCAATACGAAGTACGTGCTGGCCAATGCGCAGACGGCCACGGACGTGGACTTCGCCAATATCGAGTCGGTGGTGGGGCACGAGTACTTCCACAACTGGACCGGCAACCGCGTGACCTGCCGCGACTGGTTCCAGCTTTCGCTCAAGGAAGGGCTGACGGTGTTCCGCGACCAGGAGTTCTCGGCGGACATGATGGGCTCCGAGTCCGGCCGCGCGGTGAAGCGGATCGAGGACGTGCGCGTGCTGCGCCAGGTGCAGTTCCCCGAGGATGCCGGCCCGATGGCCCACCCGGTGCGCCCGGACAGCTACGAGGAGATCAACAACTTCTACACCGTCACGGTCTACGAGAAAGGCGCCGAAGTCGTGCGGATGTACCAGACCCTGCTGGGCCGCGACGGCTTCCGCAAGGGCATGGACCTGTACTTCCAGCGCCATGACGGCCAGGCCGTGGCCTGCGACGACTTCCGCGCCGCCATGGCCGACGCCAACGGCCGCGACCTGACCCAGTTCGGGCTCTGGTACAGCCAGGCCGGCACGCCGGTGGTCAGCGTGAAGACCGCGTGGGACGGCGCCGCCGGCACGCTGGCGCTAACGCTGACCCAGCGCTGCCCCAAGGTCGGCATCGAGACCCGCGCGGGCACGCCCGAAAAGCAGCCGTTCCACATCCCGTTCGCGGTGGGCCTGATCGGTGCCGATGGCGCCGACCTGCCGCTGCACCTCGAAGGCGAGCGGGCCGGGGATGCTACCCAGCGTGGCACCACCCGCGTGCTCGACTTCACGCAGGCCGAACAGACCTTCCGCTTCACGGGGCTGCCGCGCGGCGACAAGGCGCCCCTGCCCTCGCTGCTGCGCGACTTCTCCGCGCCGGTCATCGTCGATTATGAATACTCCGATGCCGAACTGACCTTCCTGCTGGCCCATGACAGCGACGCGTTCAACCGCTGGGAAGCCGGCCAGCGCCTGGCCACGCGCGCGCTGCTGAAACTGGTGGGCGAGGTGCAGGCCGGCCGGGAACTGAAGCTCGACCCTGCGCTGGTGGCTGCCTTCCGCGCCGTGCTGACGGACGGCTCGCTGAGCCCGGCGTTCCGCGAGCAGGCGCTGATGCTGCCTGCCGAAGCCTATCTGGCCGAGCGCATGGGCGTGGCCGATCCGGCCGCGATCCACCGCGCCCGCCTGTTCATGCGCGAGGGCCTGGCCAGCGCGCTGCAACGCGAATGGCTCGCCGCATATGAAGCCAACGCCACTCCGGGGCCGTACAGCCCCGACGCGGATGCGATGGCCCGCCGCGCGCTGCGCAACCTGGCGCTCGGCTATCTGGCCGACAGCGGCGACGCCGCCATGCAGGCGCTGGCCGACACCCACTACCAGCAGGCCGACAACATGACCGACCGCGCCGCGGCGCTGTCGGCGCTGGTCAACAGCTTCGCGCCGGGCCGCGAGCACGCGCTGGCGGATTTCTACCAGCGCTTCGAGCAGGACGCGCTGGTCATCGACAAGTGGTTCTCGCTCCAGGGCATGCAGCGCGGCGACGTGGGCCCGCACGCCGGCAAGCGCACCATCGACACCGTGCGCGCGCTGATGGCCCACCCCGCCTTCAACCTGCGCAACCCGAACCGCGCCCGCTCGCTGATCTTCAGCTTCTGCTCGGGCAATCCGGCGCAGTTCCACGCCGAGGACGGCTCCGGCTACGAATTCTGGGCCGATCAGGTGCTGGCGCTGGACGCCATCAACCCGCAGGTGGCCGCCCGGCTGGCGCGGGTGATGGATCGCTGGCAGAAGTACGCGCTGCCGCTGCGGGACCGCATGCGCGCCGCGCTGGAGCGCGTGGCGGCGTCCCAGACGCTCTCGCGGGACGTGCGGGAGATCGTCGGCAAGTCACTGGCTGCCTGACCCCGCCGGCTGAGGACGGAGCGGCAACCATTCGTAAAACTGCGATGTCTGTAGCGGCAGACATGTAGAATTGCGGCCATCGAAGGAGAACCCACATGACACGCATCAGCCTCACCCGCTATCTGGTCGAGGAGCAGCGCAAGCACAACACGATCCAGCCGGAGCTCCGGCTGCTGATCGAGGTGGTGGCGCGCGCCTGCAAGGCCATTTCCAACGCCGTGAGCAAGGGCGCCCTCGCGGGCGTGCTCGGCTCGGCCGGCACCGGCAATGTGCAGGGCGAGACCCAGCAGAAGCTGGACGTCATCGCCAATGAAGTGCTGCTCGACGCCAACGAGTGGGGCGGCCACCTGGCGGCGATGGCCTCGGAGGAAATGGACTCGTTCTACGAGATCCCGAACCGCTACCCGAAGGGTGAGTACCTGCTGCTGTTCGATCCGCTCGACGGCTCGTCGAATATCGACGTGAACGTGTCGATCGGCACGATCTTCTCGGTGCTGCACATGCCCAAGCCGGGCCAGACCGTGACCGAGCACGACTTCCTGCAGCCGGGCACGCACCAGGTGGCAGCCGGCTATGCCGTGTACGGCCCGCAGACCACGCTGGTACTGACCGTGGGCAACGGCGTACATATGTTCACGCTGGACCGCGAGGCCGGCAGCTTCGTGCTGACCCAGTCGGACGTGCAGATTCCGGAAGACACCAAGGAATTTGCCATCAATATGTCGAACATGCGTCACTGGGCCCCGCCCGTGCGCGAGTACATCGACGAATGCCTGGCCGGCGAGGAAGGCCCGCGCGGCAAGAACTTCAACATGCGCTGGGTGGCGTCGATGGTGGCCGATGTGCACCGCATCCTGACCCGCGGCGGCGTGTTCCTCTATCCGTGGGACAAGCGCGAGCCGGAGAAGCCGGGCAAGCTGCGCCTGATGTACGAGGCCAACCCGATGGCGTTCCTGGTCGAACAGGCCGGCGGCGCGGCCACCAACGGCCACGACCGCATCCTGGACGTGCAGCCGACCCAGCTGCACCAGCGCGTGTCGGTGGTGCTCGGCTCCAAGAACGAGGTGGATCGCATCACGCGCTACCACCGGGAAGCCGAAGGCAAGGCGTAAGCCAGTCCCTCTATATATATAGGGGGATGCAGGACAAGACAGGGCGCTCCGGCGCCCTGTTTGCATATCAGCGCGGCACCTCGATGAGCCACTGCATGCGGAACGTGACCGACTCACCAGGTGCCAGCGCGCGCAGGCCGGTGCCCTCCCAGCCCCGCGCGCGCAGGTTGACAGCGTCCGCCACGTGCGACACCGGCTCCAGGCAGACGAAGTCGCACCCGCCGGGCGCGTGGAGGATCAGGTGCTCGAGCGGCTCGGCGGCGCGCAGGGTCAGCGTGGCGCCGTCCGCGCGCCGCAGCGTGGCCTGGCGCTTCCAGCCGCTGTAATAGACGGAGAGGTCCGAGTCGGGCAGATGGCGCTCGCGCAGGAAGGCCTCGCGCCGCCCGATCGCCGCGCGGCCCGTGGCCACCCCGCCGCCGTCCGCCGGCCAGACATGCGCCGCGTCGAACTGGATGCGCAGGCCGGGCGGCCGGGCGAAGAACGGATGGAAGCCGCCACCCACCGGCATCGGCGTATCCCCCACGTTACGGATGTCGAGCGCGGCGGCGAGGCCCGCCTCGTCCAGCACCAGCGACTGCCGCGCCAGCACGGCCCAGGGCCAGTCGGTGCCGGGCGGATGCTGGAGCGCCAGCGTGATCGCATTTTCCTGAGATTCCACCACCTGCCAGGGGCGGACGTGCCCGAAGCCATGCATCGCGTGCGGCTGGCCCGGATGCGGCGGCAACTGGACCTCGCGCCCCTGCCAGCGGAACCGGCCATCGCGGATGCGGTTCGAGTACGGCAGCAGCGGATAGCTGCCGGCCTTGGGCCAGGCGCGGGCCTCGAAGCCGTCGCGCAGCGCGGCGGCCGGCATCGGCGCGAGCCAGTCGATGGCGCTGCCATCGGCACGCGTGGTGGTCAGCGCGGCCATGCGGCCACCGGCGGCGGGCGCCACGGTCAGGACGTGGGCGCCCGCGCGCACGGTGTGCAGTGCGCCGGGGGTCAGCCAGCCGCTCACTTCAGCAGCAGGTCCGGCAGCCACATCGAGAACGCCGGCACGTAGGTGACCATCAGCAGGGCCGCCAGCAGCGCCCCGTAGAACGGCCAGATCGTCTTCATCACCTGCCCCACCGACACCCCGCCGATGGCGCAGCCGACGAACTGCGTCGTGCCCACGGGCGGCGTGTTCAGCCCCAGCGCGCAGTTGATCAGCATCATCATGCCGAACTGCACCGGCCCCATGCCGAAGTGCTGGCAGATCGGCAGGAAGATCGGCGTGCAGATCAGGATGGTGGCGGCCATGTCCAGGAAGGTGCCGAGGATGAACAGCATCACGTTCACCATCAGGAAGATCATCCACGGACTGGTGGACAGCGAACTCAGAAACTGCCCGGTCAGCTCGGCCACGCCATAGAGGCTGATCAGGTAGCCGAAAGTGCCGGAAATGCCGATCAGCAGCAGCACCACGCCGGTGGTCTTGACCGCCCTGGCCGCGGCCTTGACGAACTGCTCGCGCGTCAGCGAGCGGTAGACCAGCACGGTCAGCGCCAGCGCGTAGAGCACTGCCACCGCCGCGGACTCCGTCGCCGTGAACACGCCGGACAGGATGCCCACCAGGATCAGCACCACCACGAACAGCCCGGGCAACGCCGCCGCCAGCGAGTGGCCGACGATGTCCCAGCCCGGGAACTTGCCGGCCGGATAGCCCCGGCTGCGCGCCACGAAGTAGGCGGCGGCCAGGTTGCAGATCGTCAGGATCAGCGCCGGCAGCACGCCGGCCAGGATCAGCGCGGCAATCGACACCTTCCCGCCCGCCGCCAGCGTGTAGATGATCATGTTGTGGCTGGTCGGCATCAGCGCGCCGACCAGCGCCGCGTGCGTGGTCACGTTGACCGCGTAGTCGGCGTGGTAGCCCTCGCGCTTCATCATCGGGATCATCACCGCGCCCATGGCCGACACATCGGCCACCGGCGAGCCGGAAACGCCCCCGAACAGCGTGCACGCCAGCACGTTCGACATGCCCAGCCCACCGCGCACATGGCCGGCCATCGACTTGGCGAAGTTGACGATGCGGTCCGCGATGCCGCCGTACAGCATCAGCTCGCCGGCGAAGATGAAGAACGGGATGGCCAGGAACGAGAACGCGTTCATGCCCGAGGTCATCTGCTGGAACACCACGGCCAGCGGCAGGCCCTCGTACAGGATGGTGATGACCGCCGACAGCCCGATCGAGAACGCCACCGGCACGCCAAGGACCAGCAGCCCGAAGAAGCTGATGGAGAGAATGATCAGTGCCATGCCGGCTCCACTTCCGTGCCTTTCAGCACCGCAATGATGTGTTCGATCGAAAACAGCACGATCAGCGCGCCGGCGATCACCGGCGGCAGGTAGCGCCAGCCCTCGGAGATGCCGAGGGTGGGCAGCTTGTAGTCCGCCACGGACAGCGCCAGCAGCGCGCAGTTGTAGGCCATGACCGCGCCGAAGGTGCCGACCAGCACGTGGATCAGCAGCTCGATCCTGGTTCGGATGCGCTCGGGCAGCAGCACCAGCAGGGACTCCAGGCCGATGTGGCCGGCGTCGCGCACGCCCACCGCCGTACCGAGCATCGTCACGTAGAGCACGAGCAGCATGGCGATGGTTTCGGCCCAGGTGGGGGTGTCGTTGAGCACGTAGCGGCCGAACACCTGCGTGAGCACGGCAATGACCAGCAGCAAGAGCCCGGTCACGCCCAGCGCCATGCAGGCGCGAGCCAGCGTGGCGCAGAAGCGGGTGTAGAGGCTGGCGCCGGTGGGGCTGGAGACCGGGGCCGGAGCGGGCCCCGGCGCACCATCCACCGGCGTGGCCGGGGTGGGAGAAGACGAAAGCATGATGGCGCCCTTACCCTTACTTCGTATCCTGCGCGCGGCGCACGAGGTCCTTCATCTGGGCGCTGGTGATGAAGCGGTCATAGACGGGCTTCATCGCGGCCTGGAACGAGGTCTTGTCGACGCTGATGATCTGCACGCCGGCGGCCTCCACCATCTTGCGCGACTTCAGCTCGCGCTCGTCCCACAGCTTGCGCATGTACGGCACCGAGTCCTTGGCGGCCTGGCGCACCATCGCCTGGTCATCCTTGGACATGCGGTCCCACATCACCTTCGAGAACAGCAGCATCTCGGGCGCCATCGAGTGCTCGGTCAGCGAGTAGTACTTGGCCACCTCGAACTGGCGCGAGCTTTCGTAACTGGGCCAGTTGTTCTCGGCGCCATCGACCAGGCCGGTCTTCAGCGCGGTGTAGACCTCGCCCCACGGCATCGGCGTGGCGTTGGCGTGCATCGCCTCCAGCAGCGAGACCCAGAGGTCCGACTGCTGCACGCGGATCTTCATGCCGCGGGCATCGGCCAGCGTGCGGATCGGACGCTTGGTGGTGTACATCGAGCGCGAGCCGCTGTCATACCAGGCCAGGCCGATGAAGCCGTTCTTCTCGCACGACTTCAGGATGTCGTCGCCGATCGGGCCGTCCAGCACGTGGCGCATGTGGTCGGTGGAGCGGAACAGGAACGGCATCGTCGGGACGATGGTGGCCTCGCAGATGTTGTTCATGGCCGCCGAGTTCACGCGCACCATCGACAGCGCGCCGATCTTGGTCTGCTCGATCGCATCCTTCTCGCTGCCCAGCGAGCCCTGCGCGAACACCTTGACCGTCAGCCGGCCATTGGAACGCTGCTTGAGCAACTCGCCCATGTGGCGTACGGCCTGCACGGTCGGGTAGTCCTCGGGGTGGATGTCAGCCGAGCGCATGTCCGCGGCCTGCGCGGCCATCGGCATCGCCACGGTGGCCAAGGTGGCAGCAGCGGCGGCCATGGCGGCCATCAGTGCGCCCAGGCGGACGCGCGGGAGTCGGGTAGAAAACATGAAGTGCCTCCGGATTTGTAGTTTTTCGATCAAGACTTCAAGACTTGGGTGCTTGCGGGCAAGCGATACGGCAATTCGGCGATTCGACGATTGGGGTCTCACGCGCGCAGCATGGGCTCCTCGAGGCCGCGCACGCCCGGTTGCAGCGCGAACACCGCGCCCGAGAGCGGATCGGTGTCGTCGGTGCGGATCGACGTGACATAAAGGGTGTCCAGCCCGGCCCCGCCGAACGCGCACATCGCCGGCTTGGCCACGGGCACCGCGAGCGACCGGTCCAGCCGGCCATCGGGCGTGAAGCGGTGGATCTGGCCGGCGTCGTTGCCGCAGATCCAGTAGCCGCCATCGGCATCCACGGCGGCGCCGTCGGGGCGGCCCGGGTAGCGGTTCATGTCGATAAACAGGCGCGGGTTGGACGGCGTGCCGGTGTCGGTGTCGTAGTCGTACGCCCACACGGCCTGCCGCGCGGGATGCGAATCGGACAGATACATCGTGCGGCCATCGGGGCTGAAGGCGAGTCCGTTGGGGGTGATCAATCCGTCACGCATAACATCCAGCGCACCGGTGACCGGGTCATGGCGATAGAGCTTGCCGTCGGGCGCGGCCAGCGACATGTCCATGACCATCGTGCCGGCCCAGAAGCGGCCCTGGCGGTCCGCGCGGCCATCGTTGAAGCGCATGCCGGCGCGCGCATGCGCCACCGTGGCCACGCGTTGCAGCGGCGGCGTGGCCTGCCCCGGCACCAGCCGCGCCACGCGGAACAGGCCGGTTTCCATTGCCAGCAGCCAGCCGCCGTCCGGCGTCATCGCCATGCAGCCGGCCATCTCGGGCAGGCTCCAGTGGTCGGTCTGCCCGCTGCCCGGGTCGTATCGCCACAGCGTGCGGCCGGGAATATCGGTCCAGTACAGCGCAGCCTCGGCGGCGTGCCAGACGGGGCTCTCGCCCACGCCGCAGCGCATGTCGCCAATGCGTTCGCCTTGAGAGATGGGGGCGCTCACGGCGTCAGTCCCCGAACGGACCGGCCTTGACGAAGGCGCCGCCCTGGTACCAGCCCGCCGCGTCGTCCGCCGGCAGCGGCGGGACGGATTCCACCTTGGCCCGGAACTGCTCCGACGACTCCACCGGCCGGAAACCGAGCCGCGCCGCCTTGCTGTTGTCCCACCAGCTATCGCGGTTGGCCGAGGCGCCGTAGACGATCGTGAAACCCACCTCCGGCACGAAGACCGCGCGCTTGATCAACTGCTCCAGGTCGTCGTAGCCGAGCCAGGTGACCAGCATGCGGCGGTCCTTCGCCTCCGGGAACGACGAGCCGATGCGCAGCGCCACGGTCTCGATGCCGTAGCGGTCGAAATAGAAGCTGCCCAGTTGCTCGCCGAACGCCTTGCTCACGCCGTAATAGCCGTCCGGGCGCGGCGGCGAATCGGCGTCGAGCACCTCGCCCTGCTTGTAGAAGCCAATCACGTGATTGGAGCTGGCGAACACGATGCGCCGCACGCCATGGCGCCGCGCCGCCTCGTAGAGGTGGTAGGTGCCCTGGATATTGGCCGGCAGGATCTCCTCGAACGGACGCTCCACCGACACGCCGCCCAGATGGACGATGGCATCGACGCCCGCCACCAGCGCGTGGACGGCCTTGGCGTCAGACAAATCGCAAGGCACGACTTCTTCCTGCGCGCCTGCCGGGCCGAGGTCGGCGATATCGGAGATGCGCACCACATCGGCATAGCGCTTCAGGCGGTCACGCAGGACCTTGCCGAGGTTGCCGGCCGCGCCGGTCAGCAGGATGCGATGGCAACGGGTGACAACACCGTCGAGCGGATCTTTGGGGGCGAGGGACATAGGTTCGGGATGCGCTGGCGTGGCCCCGCCAAGGGCCTCGCGGGATATGTGGATAGGTTGATTGATCTGTCGTCATACAACGTGACTGGAATCTAATCGTCCGTCAACCTGCGGTCAAGGCGGTGCAACGTCAGTGAATTCCCTAGAAGTTTTAGTTTGCAGACAACTGAAACGAATTTGCGCGTATTGGTGTTTTGGGTAAATTTGCCGCTTTGAAAACGGGGTCTTTTTGCGGTACGCCGCACGGTCAATCGCCCGGAAACCGGCTTCGCACATGGATCAACGCAAATCCATCGATTGCGCCGAGGCTTTCGTGCATCGTCCCTGCACCGACAAAGGCATCACGCCGGCGATGCCGAAATGTCTGGCCTCGGCCGGTTGTCCTGGCAAAACTGACACCCCGCTCTAGTGTTGCGTGCTGACTAATGTCTCGTCCTATGTCTTGCGACGTTATTTTTCTGTAAGGTACGATGTCATAGGACATCTGATGACCTGAGTTGCCTTTCCCAACCCCGGCAATCAGCAGTCCCGGCGCCCTGGATTGCCCATCCAGGGCCGCCTTCACGCCACGCCGGTGCAGGTCAATGCCTGAGCCAAGGACGTCGCAGAAGTCCACAAAGAAAACAGGCACCGGCCATTCCGCAACAACAACCCATAACGAGCCAGGATGGAGACGCAAACCATGAAGCGAGCCCTCGCGCCCTTCTTCACTACCGCAGCACTCGGCGCCGCAGCACTGGGCGCCACGGCGCCCGCCCACGCGCAATCCAATGTCACGCTGTACGGCATTGTCGACACCACGATCCGCTATACCTCGAACGAATCCGCCGCCGGCAACGGCAAGGTCCAGATGACCGACGGCGTGCTCACCGGCAGCCGCTGGGGCATGTACGGCCTGGAAGACCTGGGCCGCGGCTACCAGGCGCTGTTCGTGCTCGAATCGGGCTTCTCGCCCGACGCCGGCCAGAGCCTGCAAGGCAACCGCCTGTTCGGCCGCAAGGCATACGTCGGCCTGCAGGGTGACTTCGGCACGGTCACGCTGGGCCGCCAGTTCACCGTGATCCACGAAGTCATTGCCAGCTATGACGCGATGGCGCTGGCCAACCTCGCCATCGTCGGCTTCCAGGGCGGCAACTACACCGGCGGCGTGCGCCAGGACAACATGATCAAGTACTCGGGCCGGTTCGGCGGGTTCTCGATCGCGGCGCAACACGCCTTCGGCGAAGTGGCCGGCAGCTTCTCGAACTCGTCCTCCACGGGCGCCAGCGTGAGCTACGCCTCGGGCCCGTTCATGGTCGGCGGCGGCTACCAGATCATGCGCGACACGGCGGCGTACTACGGCGTGGCCGTACCCGTAAGCGACCAGAAGGTCTGGACGCTGGGCGGCACCTACAAGGTCGGCCCGGCCACGGTCTACCTCGGCTACACCAACAGCAATGTCGACAACGCCGGCTACAAGAACCAGGCCGGCTACCTGGGCCTGCAATACGCGTTCACCAACGCGTGGTCCGTGATCGCACTCGGCACCTACGACCACCTGAAGCACGGCGACGATTCCGGCAACCGCTTCACCGGCGCCCTGATGCTCGACTACGCATTCAGCAAGCGCACGGACGTGTACATCGAGGCCGATTACACGAACCTGACCGACGCCTGGCGCACCCTGGGCGGCCAGTCCACGTTCCAGACTCCGTTCTACGGCCACGGTAGCCGGGTTGGCGTGATGGCCGGCCTGCGCCACAAATTCTGATGTGACGCCTGTGGCGCGTCGCCGGCTTTCCGCGTTGTTCCGGCGACGTTGCCACAGCAAGAATCGCGCAAAAAATCTGCACGGGGGTCTTGCCAAACCCAAAACTCACCGCTAAGATTGCGGGCTCAGTTCGATTGTTTCGCAAGCAACGCAAGGCGCTGGAAACACTCAACGGTGTTGCCGAAGTAGCTCAGTCGGTAGAGCAGCTCATTCGTAATGAGAAGGTCGGGGGTTCGATTCCTCTCTTCGGCACCAACAGCATTACCGGCGACGCCAGTTTTACCGCGTCGCCTTCAAAAACCCGCACCGCGCAAGCGCTGCGGGTTTTTTCATGGGCGGCGCTTCATGGGCGGCGCACTTGGGGCGAAGCTCAGGTCGCGGGCTGGAGCGAGCGCACGCGCAGCTCGCTGCGGTACTGGTCCACCTGCCACAGGTCGTACGCGGCCTGATGCGCGAGCCAAGACTCGGCGCTCTTGCCGAACGCCAGTTCAAGCCGAACCGCCATCTCCGGCGTGACGCCAGCCCGGCCATTCACGATCTCGGAAACCGTCTTCCGCGAAACATCGAGCGCCGCGGCGGTATCGGTAATCGTCAGCCGCAGCGGCTCGAGCCAAAGCTCCGCAAGCAACTCGCCCGGATGCGGTGGATTGTGCATGCGCATGGCGCCCCTCTCACTAGTGATAGTCAATGTAGTTGACGATGTGCGCGTCCCCGTTCTCGAACCGGAAGGTCACCCGCCAGTTCGCCTGCACCGTCACGGCCCAAAGCTCCGCGCGGTCGCCCTTGAGCGCGTGCAGTCGCAAGCCGGGCGCATCCATATCGCGCGCGGAGCCTGCCTCGTCCAGCAGCGCCAGGATCAGCCGCAACCGCTTGACGTGCATCGCGGGAATCGCCGCCGTGCTGCCTGTGGTGAAGAAGCGTTCGAGACCCTTGTGCGCAAATGAGCGAATCATGGTGAGACGGCAATCGTCGGCGGAGAGTGTAACCCTTAGGGTTACGCAACGCAATCAGCCAATCGTGCTTTCCATCGAAATAGGGAAGGCCGATTCTAGGACCGCCCGCACACGCGCAAGCGCCCTCCCCGCAAAATCAGATTCCTCTCAATCACCACGTTCTCCAAGTTCGCCACCCACCAAAAAGAAAAGCCAACCGCTTGCGCAGGTTGGCTTTCCTGATTCCAGTGCCTCGTGATCCGGTTCCGCGTAACGCCTTCGCAGTGTGCTGGACCGCGTCTTCATTCGCTGCCCGGAACTAGCTGTCGCGGATCCTGCGGCACCCCAGGACACCCTTCCAGCTTAGTGCAGATTTCCCGCGATGGCGGGTGTCCTTCAGCGGGCGTCATTCGGCGTGCTCAGCGCGCAGCCGGGGCGAGCAGGGCCTGGGGCAGATGCAGCGGCTGCCAGGCGTCCGAGCGGGGTGCCGGCTGCGGCAGGGCGCCCGCGCTGCCCAGCAGGTGCTGGATAGCCGCCTCCAGCCGTTCGATGGAAGCCGATTTCGGGGCCTGCTCCACCACCCCGCAGACCTGCAGCGACGACGGCACGTGCAGCCAGACGTTGTCGGAGAGCAGCAGGATGCGCGCCTGCGGCATCCTGCGATGCAGCCGGCGCAGCAGCCCCCAGTTGTCTGTGGTCTCGCTGGACATGCCGTACACCACCAGCACCCGTTCGTCGGTCACGGGCAGCGTCCCGATGGACTCCGGGTCGGTGCTGCGGATGGGGCCGATGTCCGGCAGGTGCTCCAGCATCCGCAGGATGCCGATCCGCACCAGTGGCTGGCTGTCGATGATGATCGCGCGCATGGCTGTCTCCCCGTTGGTCTTGCCGGGGAGCCATCCGCAAGGGCCATGCCATAGGAAGAAGGGCAAGCCGATCGGCCCGCAAACCCTTGCCGGACAAGGGAAGACCGCCGCCGGACATGCCGGCCGGAGGGACGCGCCAATGTTACGGCGGCCGTAACGTCGACCCAGCCCGCCGTAACACGGCCGCGCTCAGGTCACCGAGATCCGGTCGTCCACCACGCGTACCTGGCCGCCGGTCTTGTCCTCCATCACCTTGAGGATCTTGTGGCCCACCTGCATCGTCACGCCGCCATGAATGCGCCGCCCCACGGCGATTACCGCCTCCTCCGACGGCTTCATCTGCTCGGCCAGCCTGGCGATCTCGGCGTCCAGCTCGAACAGGTCGCGGTTGATCTTGTACATCGTCGCACGCGCTTTCTCGCGGATGTCGCCGACGGCGCGCTCTGGATGTTTCGCGAAAAACGCGGCCAGTTGCTGGAGCTTGGCCTGCTCCTCCAGGATCTTGCGCCGTTGCTCCTCCAGCTCCGCTTTCTGCTGGTCGGCAAACGGGTTGAGGCCCACCTGCACGGTCGTGGCCGTGCCCGCCGGCGCGCCGAGCATGGCCGTGCTGACGCTGGCCAGCGCCCGGGTGCGGCCGCCGCTGATGCTGCCCTGGCCGGTCGGGCTGCCTACCGTGACGCGCTCGCCCGCCGAGACGTCGCTCTGGCGGATACCGCTCTCCACCACCACCTCGGTGGCTGCCTCGACAATCGCATTCTGGATATAGCGCGCATGCACCGCGCCCTTGCTGCGCACACTCGCAATTTCGCCAGAATCGGCGCCGTGCGCGGTCTCGGCCTTGCCGATGATGCCGCCCTTGACGATCACGTCGCCGCCGGCCTCCACGTGCGCCGCCTCGATCGTGCCGCTGACCACCACGTCGCCGGTCACGCGCACCGACATGCCGGTACGAATGTCGCCCGACACGCGCAGCGAGCCATCGAACGTGACATTGCCCGAATGCAGGTCCACCGCCTCCACGTCCACCACCGGGCTCACGATCACGCCGCTCGGCAGCACGCGCGGCGATCCGGCGATCACGGCCAGCAGCAGCAGCGGGTCATTGGGGTCGATGGCCACGCCGGTCAGGTCCGCCGCGAACGGCGTGTCGACCATCGGCTCGGCCGGAATCGGCTTGCCCAGGATATCCATGCCGTCCTGGCCGGCCTTTGCCGGGGTGCGGCGCATCAGTGCCGTGCCGGGGTTCACCAGCAGCAGGCTGCCCAGGTCGCGCAGGTCGAAGCGGTCATCCTCGCTCTCGCTCTGCGCGGGCTTGCGCGGCTGCACCAGGCTGTCGAAGCGTGCCGCCTGGCCCTGCACCGGCGCCACGCCGCGCGCGATTTCACGTCCCTCGCAGCTGCCGGCCTCCAGCGCCACTTCGATGGCCGCCTTGTCGAGCAGCGCCACCACGCCCATCGAGGTCGCCGCGGCGGCAATGTCTTCGATATCGATCGCCCGGCCGCCCTCGGGCGGCATCAGCGTCAGCAGCAGGGACAGCTTGTCAGCGGTAATTTCGAGTTCGAAGGCCCCGTCGAGCAGGCTGCCGATCACGCCGTCGACCTCGCCGTCGGCTAGCTGGCACTGGGTCAGGAAGGCGTTCACCGCGCTCTGGTCGAGCCGCGCGCCGCGCCAGCCATGTTCCTCGAGGCTGGCTTCGAGGGTGGCGCGGTCAGGCGGCAGGCGTCCTGGTTCCGGTGTAAAGCACGCGCGTACGTGGTCCCCTGGCTGGCTCAGTTCCAGGCGTAGTCCGGCGTCGGTTGTCATGTGTCCCCGCTTCTGTGTGGCAGGCGATGGCAGTCCGGCCGGGCCGTGGCCCCGATCCTTCCGCAAGGATTACCGTTTGCTGCCGCCAACTCTGCTTGTCGTCGATCTTTGATCAACGGCAGCGGGTGGCGTGAACTTTAGCCCACAAAAGTGGGGTATCACTCGCGCGGAAAGCCCCGGAAATCGGGGGATGGCGGTCCGGGGGGCGGGATTTCGGTAAACTGTCGCCCTCCGATGTCCCCGCCTCAGGTTTTGCCTTCCATGTCCAATAGTTACGAAGTCCGTCCCGGCCAGTCCATCGAGCTGCTCAAGGCACTCCACATCCTGACGCGCGACGGCAAGATGAACCAGGACAGCCGCCGCAAGCTCAAGCAGGTCTATCACCTGTTCCAGTTCATCGAGCCGCTGCTGCGCGAGGTGGCGGACGCGCGCGGCGCGGTCTCGCTGGTGGACCATGGCGCCGGCAAGTCCTATCTGGGCTTCATCCTCTATGACCTGTTCTTCAAGGATCTGCCCGAGGAACAGGGCCAGAACTCGCATATCTACGGCATCGAGACCCGCGAGGAACTGGTGAAGAGCTCGCAGGAACTGGCCACACGCGCGGGCTTCCCGGGGATGTCGTTCCTGAACCTGTCGGTAGCCGAATCCATCACCTCGCCCGCCCTGCCCGCCACGGTGGACGTGGTGACCGCGCTGCACGCGTGCAACACCGCCACCGACGACGCCATCCGCTTCGCCCTGGCCCGGCAGGCACGCCACATCGTGCTGGTGCCGTGCTGTCAGGCCGAGGTGGCCAGCGTGCTGCGCAAGCACAAGGGCAAGCTGCTGGCCGGCAATCCGCTGACGGAGATCTGGCGCCATCCGCTGCACACGCGCGAGTTCGGCAGCCAGGTGACCAATGTGCTGCGCTGCCTGCAGCTCGAGGCGCACGGCTACCAGGTCAGCGTGACCGAACTGGTGGGCTGGGAACATTCGATGAAAAACGAGCTGATCATCGCCCAGTACAAGGACCTGCCGCGCAAGCGGGCGGCCGACCGGCTCCAGAACGTGCTGGAGACGCTGGGACTCGAGGAAATGGGCGAGCGGTTCTTCACCGCGCCCTGACACCGCCCCGTGCAGCCCCCGGAAGCGCCCGGGACGCCCTGAACTGCGCCCGGATCAGCCTTCGTCTTCGGATTTTTCCGACATCCACCGCCGATAACCGTCGATGCCCAGCCGCCGCATGGTGGCCTGGTTGCGCTCGTAGATATCGGCGGCGTCCGGAAACGCCTCGGCGGCGCGCGCGATGCTGTCTTCCCGCAGCAGGTGCAGGATCGGATACGGCGCGCGGTTGGTGTAGTTCTCGATATCGTCCGCCTCGGTGCCCTCGAACTGGTAGTCCGGGTGGAAGCTGGCGATCTGGAGCGTGCCGGCCAGCCGCAGGCTGCGCAGCAGGCGCTCGGCGAAGTACAGGAAGTCGTTATAGGCGAGGAAGTCCGCCAGCGCGTGCGGCACGATCAGCAGCGTGGTGTCGGTCTGGGCCGGATCGGCGTCCGCCAGCGCGCGCAGTTCGCCCTCGAGTTCTTCGAGCAGGTCTTCGGCCCGCGTGGCCGGGCTGACCACGTAGCGCACCTGATCCTTCACATAGACGCTCTTGGCGAACGGGCACAGGTTCAGGCCGATGACGGCGCGCGACAGCCAATGGCGCACGGCCTCGACGACCTGGGCATCGGTGGCATCGGCAGCATCGGCAGCATCGGCAGAATCAGGAAAGGCAGGCATGGCGGGGACAGCGGCTGGCAAAGCGCCATTCTACGCCCCGCCTCCCCCCGAGGTCAGGCCATGCGCGCCTTCTCTCGCCCCACCCGCTTGAGCGGCCGGCCATTGAACAGGTCGCCGATGGGCCCCATGCGGTCCAGCACCCAGGCGATGGCGCACAGCAGCGCCAGCTCGATCAGCGCGAGCACCCACCACCAGTTGCCCAGCCGCGCCACCTCCACCCCAGCGCGGGTGGCCGTCTCGAAGACGATCTTGTTGACCAGGTAGTTGAAGCCGAACACGGGCAGCGTATGCGTGCCGAGCCAGACCACCGCGCGGGAGGTTGGCAGCAGCACCACCACCTGCCACAGCAGCGCGGTGCCGGCGAAGGCCGCGAGCAGGGTCATCGCCATCGCCATGGGCGTGGTGCCGATGCGGTTGCGCGAAACATTCAAGACATCCGGCGCGTGGCGCACGGCCAGCACCCAGACCGCCAGCGTAACCACCAGCAACAGGGCGCGCCGCATGGTCAGCGAGGCCGGCGTGAACTGCATCGGCCCCACCGCGGCGGCCCGGGGCCCCTTGCCGCCGCCCAGCCAGAGCCCGGCGCCGTAGAACACCATGGCGCAGCCCACGTTACGCAGCGAGAACGGCCACTCCACCGGATTCACGTCCGACCACGTGCCGCCACCCTGCGTGAAGACAATCCAGACCAGCCCGACGCCGGTCATCAGCGCCCCGGCCACGCTCGGGCCCAGCCGCGCCAGCGCGGTAGCCGCCACGTCCAGCCAGAACAGGCAGAACAGCGACCACAGCGGCGTGCTCAGGAAATTCCATTCGTTGATGGCGGACCCGGTCATGGTGCCGACAAAGCGCATGGCGAATTCGTCGTCGGGAAACCGTCCGAGCGCCCAGGCGACGATATAAGGCACCGCCAGCACCAGCCCCATGCCCCAGGCCGGCACCACCAGCCGCATGAACTTGCCCCACAGGTGCGACGCCGGTGCAGCCACCGCCCGCGAGGGCTGGAACACCAGCCCGGCCCGCAGCAGGAAGGCGGGAAAGGCCATCGAATAGATCGCCCGATACACCGGATCAGGCAGGGCCCAGGCATGGCTGAAGACCACCAGCGCGATGCCGATGCCCCTGCACATGTCGATGGTGGGATTGCGCGGTGCTGAGCTCATGGAAGCCTCCCCTGTTTTAAACGAGTCTGGCCGGCGCCGGGAGCGCCCGCTGTGCGCCACCGCACGTCCGCGCACGGCCGTGGTGCCGGAGCGCTGTCACCTATAATGCGCGGCGTCCCGCGTCTCTTCCCCCTGCTCCGCCAACCGGCCACCGCCCATGTCCGCCTCCTCCTTTTCAGCATCCGCCCCTTCTGGCACGCCCCACGCCGTGGTCATCGGCGGCGGCCCGGCCGGGTTGATGGCGGCCGAGGCGCTGGCCGGGCGCGGCGTGACGGTAGACGTCTACGACGCCATGCCCTCGGTCGGCCGCAAGTTCCTGATGGCTGGCAAGGGCGGCATGAACATCACGCATGCCGAGGCCGCGCCGGCCTTCCTGGCGCGCTACGGCCAGCGGGCCGACCGCATCGCACCGCTGCTGGCGCAGTTCGACGGCCCGGCGCTGCGTGCCTGGGTGCACGGCCTCGGCATCGACACCTTCGTCGGCAGTTCCGGCCGCGTCTTCCCCACCGAGATGAAAGCCGCGCCGCTGCTGCGCACGTGGCTGCATCGGCTGCGGGAATCGGGCGTGCGCGTGCACACCCGCCATCGCTGGCTGGGCTGGGACGATGCCGGACGGCTCCGCTTCGCCTCGCCGGCGGGCGAATCGACGGTATCGGCGCCCGCCGTGGTGCTCGCATTGGGCGGCGGCAGCTGGGCGCGGCTCGGCTCGGACGCCGCCTGGGTCCCCTGGCTCGCCGAACGTGACGTCACCATCACCCCGCTACGCCCCGCCAATTGCGGGTTCGATGTGGACTGGTCCGCCGTCTTCCGCGAGCGCTACGCCGGCCAGCCGGTGAAATCCGTGGCGATGGCGGTCACCGCGCCGGACGGCACGCCGCTGCATCGTCAGGGCGAGTTCGTGATCAGCGCGACCGGCATCGAAGGCAGCCTGGTCTACGCGCTATCCGCCCCGATCCGCGATCTCATCGAACGGGATGGCAGCGCCGAGATCCACCTGGACCTGGCGCCCGGCATGAGCGCGGCACGCGTGGCCGACGAGATCGCCCGTCCGCGCGGCTCGCGCTCGGTGTCGAGCCACCTGCAGAGCAAGCTCGGCATTACCGGGGTCAAGGCGGGGTTGCTCTATGAAGCGGTGTCGAAGGCCGACATGCATGATTCGGCCGCCCTCGCGGCGGCCATCAAGGCGCTGCCGCTGCGGCTGGTGCGCGCGCGGCCCATCGACGAAGTCATCAGCACGGCCGGCGGCGTGGCGTTCGAGGCAATGAACGCTCACCTGATGCTCAACGCCATACCGGGCGTGTTCTGCGCGGGGGAGATGCTGGACTGGGAGGCGCCCACCGGCGGCTATCTGCTGACAGCCTGCTTCGCCAGTGGGCGGATGGCCGGCCTGGGCGCGGCCAACTATCTGATGGGTATGTAACGGCTAGCCGTTGGCGATGTCGAGCGCCACGGCCTCGGCCACCTCGATGCCGTCGATGGCGGCCGAGTAGATCCCGCCCGCATAGCCGGCACCCTCGCCCGCCGGGTACAGCCCCTTCACGTTGATGCTCTGGTAGTCGTCGTTATTGCGCCGGATCCGCAGCGGCGACGACGTGCGCGTCTCCACCCCGGTCAGCACCGCGTCGTGCATCGCAAACCCGGCAATCTTCTTGTCGAGTTCCGGCAGCGCCTCGCGGATCGCGTCAATCACATAGTCAGGCAGCGCCGTGCTGAGGTCCGTCGGCGTCACCCCCGGCTTGTATGACGGCTCCACCGAGCCGAGCGCCGTGGACGGCCGTCCCGCGATGAAATCCCCCACCAGCTGGCCCGGCGCGCGGTAGTCGCTGCCACCGAGCTCGAAGGCGCGCTCCTCCCAATGACGCTGGAGCGCAATGCCCGCCAGCGGCCCCCCCGGGAAATCGACCTCCGGCGTGATACCCACCACGATGCCGGCGTTGGCGTTGCGCTCGGCCCGGTAGTACTGGCTCATGCCGTTGGTCACCAGCCGGCCCGGCTCGGACGCCGCCGCCACCACCGTGCCGCCCGGGCACATGCAGAAGCTGTACACCGCGCGCCCGTTGCTGGCGTGGTGCACCACCTTGTAGTCCGCCGCGCCCAGCAGCTTGTTGCCGGCGAACTTGCCGAAGCGGCTGCGGTTGATCAGCCCCTGCGGATGCTCGATGCGAAAGCCCAGCGAGAACGGCTTGGCTTCCATGAACACGCCGCGGTCGTGCAGCATGTGGAAGGTGTCACGCGCGCTGTGGCCCACGGCCAGCACCACGTGGTCGCACTCGAGGTAATCGCCGGTGGAGAGCTTGAGGCCCCGCACCTGCCCATTCTCGATGTCGATGTCGTCCACGCGCGTCTCGAAGCGGATTTCGGCGCCCAACGACAGCATCTCGGCGCGCATCTTCTCCACCATGCTCACCAGTCGGAATGTGCCGATGTGGGGGCGCGCCTTGAAGAGGATGTCCTCGGGTGCGCCCGCGCGCACAAACTCGTTGAGCACCTTGCGGCCGTAGTGCCGGGGGTCCTTGATCTGGCTGTAGAGCTTGCCGTCCGAGAACGTGCCCGCGCCGCCTTCGCCAAACTGTACGTTCGACTCGGGATTGAGCACGCTCTTGCGCCACAGGCCGAAAGTGTCCTTGGTGCGCTCGCGCACTTCCTTGCCGCGCTCGAGGATGATCGGGCGGAAGCCCATCTGCGCCAGCAGCAGGCCCGCCAGCAGCCCGCACGGACCCAGGCCGATCACCACCGGGCGCAGCTTCGGCCCGCCCGCCGGGGCCTGCGCCACGAAGCGGTACGTCATGTCGGGCGTCACGCTCCAGTTGGGCTTGCCGGCCATGCGCTGGAGCGCGGCGGCCTCGTCGCGGACCTCGATATCGACGATGTAGGTCAGCTTGATGTCGGCGCGCTTGCGGGCATCGTGCGCGCGGCGGAAGACGGTGAACGCGACCATCCCGTCGCCTTTGACACCGATCTGCGCGAGGTGGCTGCGCACGGCCGCCTCCAGGTCGCTCTCGGTATGGTCGAGCGGGAGTTTGACTTCACTTAGACGTAGCATGGGGAACGGGTATTTCAGCGGCCTTGGTGTCTGGTGGCCGGGCGTTACCCAGCAGGAGGCCAGATCGGCCGAAGCGGGATTTTATCAGTCGCCACCATCCCGGGGGCGGCGCCGGCTGCATGATGTGCACGGTTGCCGCGCCGCCGGCGGCCAGCGTGGCCCAGCCGGCGATGCCGGCGATATACACCGCGCCGGGCGCGAGCGTGGCGGCAGGCTGGCAAACCGTCTCGGCCAGCCAGCGCGGCGGGCCCGCCACGGTCAGGCGGCCGGATTCGAGGTGCACCACGGCACCGGGCTCCAGGTGCAGCCTGAGGCACTGGCCGGCGGCCAGCTGGTAGGTTTCGGTCGATAACTTCGCTGGGGACATGATCGCGCTCCGGGGTCCAGAATCAGGTCTCCAGCCTATCGGGCGGCCCGCCAGGCCAACAGGCACAAGGGATTGCGGACCGGACCAGAACAGATCGCACGATGCGGCTCTGTTACGATACAGACACCCTTCATCTGTATCTGTTGTGCCCGCGCTCCGTGGGCGATGATCGCGCCATGACTGCCACGCACCCCTCCCTCCCGCTCTATCAACAGGTGGCCGGCCACTACCGGCAGGCCATCGCCGCCGGCACACTGGCCGTGGGGGACCGCATGCCGTCGGTGCGGTCGCTGATGGGGCTGCATGAGGTGAGCCTGTCCACGGCGCTCCAGGCGTGCCGGGAACTGGAAACCGCCGGGCTGCTGGAAGCACGGCCGCGCTCGGGCTACTTCGTGCGCGCGCCGTCGCGCCCGGCGCTGGCGCCGATCGAGGAACCGGCGGCCGGCCTGCCCGACCCAGCGCAGTACGTGGGCATTCACCAGCGCATCTCGGCCATCCTCGCGCGCAGCCAGCATCGCGATATCAAGATCAACCTCGGCGGCGCGTGCGGCGCGCCCTCGCTCTACCCCACGGCCGCGCTGCGCACCGCCACGGCCCGCGCGTTGCGGCGCTATCCCGATCTCTTTGGCAGCGCGGCCGAGGCAGACGGCCATCCGTCCCTGCGCGCCGCACTGGCCCGGCACGCGCTGCGCTCGCGCATCCAGCTCGCGCCCGAGGACGTGGTCGTCACCCATGGCTGCACCGAGGCGCTGAACCTTGCCCTGCGCGCCGTGGCCCAGCCGGGCGATGTCATCGCCGTGGAATCGCCCACGTATTACGGTTTGTTGCAGATTCTCGAGAGCCTGGGCATGCGCGCGCTCGAAATCCCGTGCAGCCCGCAGACCGGCATCTCGCTGGAGGCGCTGGAACTGGCCGCGCAGACCTACGACAACATCAAGGCCGTGGCCGTGGTGCCCAACCTGCAGAATCCGCTCGGCTGCGTCATGCCCGACGCGCACAAGCAGCGCCTGGTGGCGTGGTGCGAGGCGCGCGGCATCGCGCTGATCGAGGACGACAGCTGCGCTTCCACCTATGAGGGCGAGACGCCGCTCGCGGCGGCCAAGACGTGGGATACAACGGGCAACGTGATCCACTGCGCCTCGCTCCACAAGGTGCTGGCGCCGGGCATGCGGCTGGGCTGGATCGCCGCCGGCAAGTGGCAGGCGCGCGTGGAGATGCTCAAGTTCGGCCTCTCGCGGCCCAACGAGATGCTGGCGCAGATTGCCGTGGCCGATTTCATGGGCACCGGCGCTTTCGAGCGCCATCTGCGCCGCCTGCGCGAGCAGTTGCGCAACCAGCGCGAATGGATGGCGCAGGCCGTGGCGGGCAGCTTTCCGGCCGGCACGCGGCTCACCCTGCCGCGCGGCGGCTTGCACCTGTGGATCGAACTGCCGGCCGGGATGTCGTCTGAAACCGTCTTCGAGCAGGTGCTGGCCCATGGCATCCGGGTCATGCCGGGCTCGATGTTCTCGAATTCGAACCGCTTCGATCACTATCTGCGGCTCAACTGCGGCAATCCGCGCGAGCCGGCGATCGAACGCGCGTTGGAAACCGTGGCCGGCGTGGTACGCCGGCTGGCCCCCTGACGGCGCCCTCCGCCTTCCTGCGTCCCCGCGCACCCGCCCCCGGCACCGTTCTTGCGAGACTTCCGCCCAGATTTGTCCCAAAATGGCGGCGCCCTCGCCTATGCTTGTGCGCGGACACCGACTACCAGAACCAGGGAGAACAAACTTGGGCAGTGCACCCGCCGCTTCGCGGCTTGACGACGATTATCAAACGCTGTTCCAGCTCGCGCCGGTCTCGCTCTGGCTTGAGGACTTCAGCGCCGTGCGGCTGGCCTTCGACCAGCTGCGCGCGGGCGGGGTGACCGACCTGCGCGCCTATTTGCGCGAGCGCCCGGCCGAAGTGGCGCGCTGCTCGGCCCTGATCCGCGTGCTCGACGTCAACCGCCGCACGCTCGACCTCTTCCGCGCCGCCGACCTGGCGGACCTCGTCGCCAACCTCGACACCGTGTTCCGTGACGACATGTTCGACCAGCACGTCGAGGAACTGGGTCAGCTCTGGGACGGCGGCCGGCACTTCGCCAGCCAGACCGTCAACTACACGCTCGACGGCGAACGGCTGGACATCCGCCTCGACGCCACGGTCATGCCCGGCCACGAGCAGGACTGGTCGCGCGTGCTGCTGTCGATCGAGGACATCACCGCGCGCGTGCGCAGCGAGCGCGACCTGCGCCGCAGCCAGCAGTACGCCCAGGGGCTGTTCGAGCACTCGCCGGTCTCGCTCTGGGTGGAGGACTTCAGCGCGGTGAAGATGCTGCTGGACGAGGTACGCGCGGCCGGCATCACCGATTTTCGGACGTTTCTGAATGTGCACCCGGACTTCGTCTCGCGCTGCATGCAGGAAATCCGCGTGCTCGACGTCAACCAGCAGACGCTGACGATGTTCGCCGCGCCGAGCAAGGAGATCCTGCTGTCCCGGCTGGGCGACGTGTTCCGCGACGACATGCGCATCCACTTCGCCGAGCAGCTGATCGACCTCTGGCACGAAAAGCTCTGGCAGCAGCGCGAAGTCATCAACTACGCGCTCGATGGCCGCTCGGTGGACGTGTTCATGCAGTGGTCGGTCTTCCCGGGCCGGGAGGCAGACTGGGACCAGGTGCTGGTGTCGCTGACCGACATCACCGCGCGCAAAAAGGCGGAAGCCTACGTGGAGTTCCTGGGCAAGCACGACGTGCTGACCAAGCTCTACAACCGCGCCTATTACGAGGACGAGCTGGCGCGCCTGGGCCGCAAGGGGCCGTGGCCGGTCAGCGTGGTGGCGGTGGACCTCAATGGCCTGAAGCAGGTCAACGACCAGTACGGCCACGGCGACGGCGACGCGCTGCTGCGCCGCACAGGCGAGGTGCTCAAGAAAGCCGTGGGCGAGCAAGCCTGCGTGGCCCGCATCGGCGGCGACGAATTCATGGTTTTGCTACCCGGCAACGACGAACGCGGCGCGGCCACGGTGGTCGATCAGATCCAGCAGGTGGTGGAGCTGAACAACCAGTTCTATCCGGGTGCGCGGCTGTCGTTTTCGATTGGCGCCGCCACGTGCGCGCAGGGCGACCGGCTGACCGACACAGTCAAGCTGGCCGACAGCCGCATGTACGAGGACAAGCGCGCCCACTACGAGGCAGTGGGCGCGGAGCGTCGGCGGACGGGTGCCGCCGAGTCCTGACTATCGGGAAATAATCGGAAAAATCAGAGAAAAACGATCAGCGCGACGCCGCCGAGGATCAGTCCGAACTTGGTCACGTAATAGACGTTCTTGTTCCAGGACTTGAAGCGGCGGCGGTACTGCCCGCCCAGCCAGACGAAGCGGAACAGCTTGTTGATCGCGCCGGTCTGGTCGGTTTCCTCGTTCGGCGAGCTGGCGGCCGTCATCACCTTGCGGCCCATCCAGTGGTTGACCGCGGCGGCCCAGCGATAGCGCATCGGGCGCTCGATGTCGCAGAACAGGATCAGGCGATCCTTGTCGCTGCGGTTCTCGGCCCAGTGCAGGTAGGTTTCATCGAACACCACGCCATGGCCGTCGCGCCAGCTATGGCGCTCGCCGTCCACCTCGATGAAGCAGCGGTCATCGTTCGGCGTGGACAGCCCCAGGTGATAGCGCAGCGAGCCGGCAAACGGGTCGCGGTGCGGGTTCAGCTTGCCGCCCGGCGGCAGCTCGGCGAACATTGCCGCCTTCACGGTCGGCAACTCGCGCAGCAGCGCCACGGTCTTCGGGCACAGCGTCTCGGCGGACGGGTGCTGCGCCTCATACCATTTCAGGTAGAAACGCTTCCAGCCGTACTTGAAGAACGAGTTGAAGCCGGCGTCGTCATTCTTGTCGGCGGCCTTGATCTTGCGCATCGCGACCAGGGCCAGGCCCTCGTCACGAATTTGCGGCCAGGCGGCGCGCAGCTTCTCCAGGTCCGGGAAGCGTTCGACGCCGATGTACGGCGTGCGCGGCACGCCCGAGAACATGTACATGAAGCAGTTGACCGGCGCCACCAGCGCGGAGTGGTCGAGCAACTGGCGCATGAACGGCAGTCGCACCTTGCCGCGGAAATGCACATACAGGATCGCACCCAGATATCCAGCGACGATAATCCACTTGATCACGCGTAAAACCTCCAGAAATCAGGCCCAGGCCCGATTGAAGCCGGTATTTTATCCAAACGTCGGCGCCCGCGCATCGTGTGATGCGCGGGCCGCTTTTTTACTGCGGGAGGGTTCACGCCCCGCCGCGCGACTGGCGGGCGATGCGGTCGATCAGCGCCTTGGCGTCATCGGGCAATCCCTGCAACGTCAGCAGCCGCGCGTTGAGCACGATGTTCTCGAGCACGAGCTTGGCTGTGGATGCCCAAAGTGTCGCCAACAACGCTTCCTGCGACATCCCCGATAGCTCCAGTTCCGTCGAGCGTTCGGCGATCAGCTTGCAGGCGAGCGCACGCAACGCGTCGTCGTCGAACGGCAGGTTGGCATAGTCGATGGGGTCCGCACGCTCCACCTCCACCATCAGTTGCAGCAGCATATCCTCGGTCATCGGCAAGCTCCTTAGGACGATTCTGATTCTGATATTACGCGGGCATCAAACCTGAAAATCGGCGGCGATGTCGGCATCGGTGCGCGCGGCGAGCCGCCCCGACCGGCAAGCCGTGGTGAAGGCCTCGTAGTCGCGTTCCACCTGGTCCGCGTAGGCGTTGGCATAGCCCACCAGCGCCTCGGCCATGGCATCGCTGGTGCCCAGGTAGCCGCTGATCTCCGGCGCAAGGTTGCTCGCCTTGGCATGCGCGCGGGCCAGTGCCCGACCGCAGATGCGCCCGTAGCCGGTCAGCAGGTCGGCATCCATCAGTTCGATCTCGGCCGAGAATTTCATGTCGCGCAACTGCCGGGCGTAGAAATGGCGGCCGTACGGCCCCTTGGTCCAGCCCAGGAACAGGTCGCTGGCGGCCTGCATCAGGCGTTGCCCCTCCACCACGCGCCGGCCCTCGTGCGTCAGCTTCGGCGACTTGAAGAAGCGCGCCACCACCGATTGCGTGGCTTCCTTGAACTGGAGGAACAGCGGCTTGTCATGGCTGTCCGTGAGCAGCTGGATCAGGCAGCGCGTGCCCACGCTGCCCACGCCCACCACCTTGAAGGCGATGTCCTGGGAGGTGAAGTGCGAGAGCAGTTCGCGGCGATCGGCGGCCAGCGTGGTGATGTAATCGCTGAAGCACCTGGCAATCACTTCGGGGCCGATGTCGGTCTTGAGCCAGTCGTCGTCCTCGGTGAACAGCGTTTGCTCGCCGCGCACATGGAAGAGGGCCGGCGGGGCGTCCAGGATGCGCCAGCGGTGCCCCTCGCGCTCGCTCAGCTTCGGCAGCAGCGTCTCATGCGTCCGGCTGGCGGCGCGCTCCATCGCGCGGCGGATCTCCTTCTGGGCCACAGGGTTGAGCGCCTCGGCCAGCAGGCGGTCGAACGTAATGCGGTCGTACCAGGTTTCCAGCACGCCCATTTCCGCATACATGGCCATGCGGTCACGGTAGCCGTTGACCACTTCGCACACCATGTTGTCGGCGACGGCCTTGCTGTGGCGCAGGTGGCGCGCGGCCACCACCATACTGGCGGTCAGCCGCTTCAGGTCCCACTCCCATGGGCCGGGGCTGGTCTCGTCGAAATCGTTCAGATCGAACAGCAGCGCGCGCTCGGGCGTAGCAAACCCGCCGAAATTCGAGAGGTGGCAGTCGCCGCAGATCTGGATGGTCATGCCCGAGGCTGGCGTGCCGGCAAGGTCGTGCGCCTGGATGATCGCGCCGCCTCGGAAAAATGCGAACGGGGACTGGATCATGCGCCCGTAGCGCAAGGGCACCAGCCGCTCCACCCGGCCAGCGCTGCTGGTCTCGAGCAGCGGTATCGGGTCCCGGTCCACATTGCCGACCGCCGCGTGCGAGCGCCGCGGCACCAGTTGGCGCAGCGCCTTGCCGCGGGCGCGCCGTTCGTTCAGATCCGCCACATGTTCCAAAATGCCTCCATGCCTTCGGCCGGAAAAACGTTGTGAAACCAGCGATTTGTGCAGCGTATGTAACGAAGCTAAGACAAGCGTCGCACATTGTCAATTTGGCACCGCACGTCGCATGCATCACATCTGGCCGTGCCTTTGCGGAAAAATCAGACGCCCCCCTACAAAGGTGTCACAACTAAGCGTGTAAGCTTGGGTCTCATCTCGCAGCACCAACAAGGAACCATCGAGTCCATGACAAAGAATTTTCTTGCAGCCATGCGCCAGTACGTGTGGTTCAGGGGGGTGAAGCACCATGTGGTCCAGGGCGTGGAAGCACTGGCCGATCTGCTCAAGTCCCCTTCCGTCGCCGCCCGTGCCGTGGCCGCGATCGTTTCCGAAACCGAACAAGGCGTGCAGGTGTGGGTCTCGTACTTCGGCAAGCCGATGGACCCGCATACGAACTACGTGCTCTGGCCCACGCGGGCGCTGAAGCCCGCACGGCGGCGCATCACGCCGCAATTGCCCCGGTCCTGATCGCCCCCCGGCCCTGCGTCTCACAATTGCGTCTCACAATCGTTCGACAAGGAGCAGCCATGCCCGAACCGCAACATGATGAAGCGCTGGTCAACAATTTTCTGGAGCGCGTGTCCGCGCTGTCGGTCAGCGCCTTCGATGGCGCCGACGTGACGCAGGAGCTCACGCAACTGATGCGCGATGCATCGACCAAGCTGGGCGGCGGCGGCAATATCGCCGTGCTCAAGGGCCGCCTCACCGATCGCGCCGAGGCGGCCGAGCGCGAAGGCCAGCCGCAGGTGCGCGACACGTTCGCGAAGGCGGCGTCGCTGGTGCACGCGTAGGCGTCAGGCGCTGAAAATACGATGTGGGAAAGTACTGCCAGGAACGCTCTGCCGTGATCGGCAGAGGTGTTTGAAGAGGGCTTCAGAGGTGTTGGTTGCGGGGGCAGGATTTGAACCTGCGACCTTCGGGTTATGAGCCCGACGAGCTGCCAGACTGCTCCACCCCGCGTCTGAAGGAGATGAATTATGGGGGATCGTCCCGCATAAGGCAACCACTATTTCCACTTTCTGCACCATGAAGAAGAAAACGCCCGCGAAGGGCGTTTTCTTTTTGTGCATTACCGACGCGGATCACGCGATACGCCGCACCGTGTGCGCGTCATCAAGATCATCGAGCGTCGAGGCAACGTAGCGGTTCACGTGCTCGAGCGCCTCGAGCTTCGTATCGAAAGGATGGCTCGGAAAAGGATTGTGCCGGGCCATCAGGATTTCGCCGTCCACGCGCCGGATGACCTCGATCAGGATCCCCCACTTGCCCTTCGGCAAATTGATCACTTCGTAGACGATCTTGAACCCTTCATACTCGGGCATGGTTACCTCCTGTCTTCTGCAAGGCGCGAACATCGCGCTCCACATCCAGACTAGGGGTCACCCCGCCGATCAAAAATGATCCTGATCAAGTTCCGGCCCGACAGACGCATCACGACGTGATATGCGTCATTGCACTGGCCACAAGGAACTTTGCTGTCTATCTGACCGGCCCCAAAAGTTTGTCGATAAGGGCGTAGGCAGCACTGAAAGCCGCCACTTCGGCCGCGTGCCGCGTGGCAAATTCGTGGCCGCCGCTGGAAAGTATCTCGATATCACCGGTATCAGAGGGATCGACACCTTCCTCGGCAACGCGCACCTCGTAGCCATACGTTTCGGTGTCGGCCACGCTGCCGGCCACCGCCTGACGATGCGACGACACCAGCACGTAGGCATCCATGCCGCGATAGCCCTCCACCCGCCATTCATCCTGGTTCATGCGCGTTCTCCCTGCGATCGACAAGACCGATGCAGGTTTGAGCGGTGCGCGGGCGGAGCGTTCCAGCGAGCGAAAGGGAAATACGGGGAGCGGGGGCGGAGAATCGAGGCCAGAATGCAAAAAGGGCTTCCGTTTCCGGAAGCCCTTTTTGACTCGATAGGTGGCGCGGCTGGCAGGATTCGAACCCACGACCCCTTGGTTCGTAGCCAAGTACTCTATCCAACTGAGCTACAGCCGCACTCGAGAAATGAGATTATATAGAAGTTTTCAGTTTTGTGAACCCCCTACGCCGCATTTTTTTCGCCCGGCGCGCCCCAGCCGCGCAACTTCCTATAATGACTACCCGAAGAAGTGATCCGGACCATGAACAAGGCTTTTGTCAAAGAGTCGTCGAACGATGACGACGACGACCTGCCCGAGGGCGCGACACCGCTGCCCGCCGGCACCAAGAACTACATTACCGCCACGGGCTACAACCGGCTGCGCGACGAGCTGATGCACCTGATCGACGTGGAGCGTCCCGAGGTGGTGCAGATCGTCTCCTGGGCCGCCTCCAACGGCGACCGCTCCGAGAACGGCGACTATCTCTACGGCAAGAAGCGGCTGCGCGAGATCGACCGCCGCATCCGCTTCCTCACGCGCCGGCTCGACAAGGCCGAAGTCGTCGACCCCTCGCTGCAGGGCGACAACGACCAGGTCTTCTTCGGCGCCACGGTCACCTATGCGAACCAGTCGGGCGACGAAACCACCATCACCATCGTCGGCATGGACGAGGTAGACCTCGACAACAACCATGTGAGCTGGATTTCGCCGATCGCCAAGGCGCTGATCAAGGCGCGCGAGGGCGACACCGTGCCGCTGCGCACGCCGGCCGGGATGGAACAGATCGATATATTGGAAGTCCGCTACCCGGCGAAGGCCGCGGTGAACTAGGCGTCAGCCGTCGTTGCGGTCGCGGAAGATCCGGATTACGTCCGGGTTGCGCCGCAGCCCACGCATCACGTTGGCCAGGTGCAGGCGGTTCTGGACCTGGATCACGAACTGCATGTACGTGGCTTCCTGGTGGCCGCCCTGCTGCTGTTCCATGGCCACGTGGGCCACGTTGGCGTCGGCGGCGGTCAGGTCCGCGGCCACGCGCGCCACGATGCCCTTCACGTTGCGCACCATGACCTTGATCGACACGTCGAAGGCGCGCGTCGTCTTCTTGGCCCACATGACCTCGATCCAGTGCTCCGGGTCCTTGCTGTGCAGCCGCTTGGCCACCTTGCAGTCCTGCACGTGGATCTGCAGCCCCTCGCCCTTGCCCAGATAGCCGACGATCGAATCGCCCGGAATCGGCCGGCAGCAGGCCGAGAAGATCATCGACATGCCTTCGTCGCCGGTGATCGGCACGGCCGGCGCTTCCTCGCCCGCAAAGGTCTGCACGGCGGCCAGCAGCGCGCTGTCGACGTCGCCGGACAGCTCCTGCAGCAGGATCTCCATGCGCCGCGCCACCACTGCCGGCACGCGGCGGCCGAGCGCCAGGTCGGCGAAGATGTCTTCCTTATGCTTGTTGCCGGTCCACTGGATCATGCGATCCCAGACCGCCTGCGGCACCGCCTTCAGCTCGATGCCAAGCTGGCGCGTCGACTGCTCCAGCAGGCGCTCGCCCAGCTGGATGGCCTCGTCGAGCTTGGTGGTCTTGAGGTAATGCCGGATCGCCGCGCGCGCCTTGCCCGTGCGGACGAAGGCGAGCCACGCCGGATTCGGCTTCGAGTACGGCGCCGTCACCACCTCGACGATATCGCCGCTCTTCAGCTCGGTGCGCAGCGGCAGCAGCTCGTTGTTGATCTTGACCGCCACGCACTGGTTGCCCAGGTCGCTGTGCACCGCGTAGGCGAAGTCCAGCGCCGTGGCGCCGCGCGGCAGTGCGCGGATATGGCCCTTCGGCGTGAACACGTAGACCGCGTCCGGGAACAGGTCGATCTTGACGTGCTCCAGGAACTCCTGCGAGTCGCCGGTCTGGCTCTGGATGTCCAGCAGTGACTGCAGCCACTGGTGGGCCTGCTGCTGGATATCGTTGGCGTGATCGGCCTGGTGCTTGTACATCCAGTGCGCAGCCACGCCGGCCTCGGCAATCTGGTGCATGCCGCGCGTGCGGATCTGGAACTCCACCGGCGTACCGAACGGGCCCACCAGCGTCGTGTGCAGCGACTGGTAGCCGTTGATCTTCGGAATCGCGATGTAGTCCTTGAACTTGCCCGGCATCGGCTTGTACAGGCTGTGCAGCGCACCCATCGCCATGTAGCAGTGCATCTGCGTTTCCACCACCACGCGGAAGCCGTAGACGTCCAGCACCTGCGAGAACGACAGCTGCTTGTCGTGCATCTTGCGATAGATGCTGTACAGCGTCTTTTCGCGCCCGGACAGCTCGGCCACGATGCCGGCGTCGGCCAGCGCGCGCTCGGCGGCTTCCAGGATGCGCTTGACCACCTCGCGCCGGTTGCCGCGCGCGGCCTTGACGGCCTTCTCCAGCGTGGCGTAGCGGAACGGCGAGCCCACCTTGAACGACAGTTCCTGGAGCTCGCGGTAAATCGTGTTGAGACCCAGCCGGTGCGCGATCGGCGCGTAGATCTCCATGGTTTCGAGCGCGATCCGGCGCCGCTTCTCGGGCGGCACGAAATCGAGCGTACGCATGTTGTGCGTGCGATCGGCCAGCTTGACCAGGATCACCCGCACATCGCGCGCCATCGCGAGCAGCATCTTGCGGAAGCTTTCCGCCTGCGCCTGCTCGCGGCTCTGGAATTCGAGCTTGTCCAGCTTGGTCAGGCCATCCACCAGTTCCGAGACCTTGGGACCGAATTTCTCGGCCAGCTCGCTCTTGGTGATGCCCTGGTCCTCCATCACGTCATGGAGCAGCGCGGCCATGATCGACTGGACGTCCAGCTTCCAGTCCGCGCACAGCTCCGCCACCGCCACCGGATGGGTGATGTAGGGCTCGCCGCTCTGGCGGTACTGGCCCAGGTGGGCCTCGTCGGAAAACTGGAAGGCTTCGCGCACCAGCGCCTGGTCGGCGGGCTTCAGGTACGCGAGCTTCTCCATCAGCCGGGCGATGGAGATGACCTGCTGGCGCGGCGGAACCGCTGGCTGCGAGGTCGGGCCGAAGAAGTGCCGGTATGACTGCGCCAGCACTGCGTCGATGAAGAGCTCGCCCGCCGGCGCGGCCGGCAGGGTGCCCTCGACGGGCTCGGCCACGAGTTCGCTGGCCAGGCCCGCACGTGACTTACCCTGCAGCGGCGGCACGACAGACCGCTCCCCGACGACGTTGTCGCCGAGCGGATCGGGCAGGTTCGGGGCGCCGGTTCGGGCGGTCATCGGCATCTGGCCAGACATGGCGCGCCTACCTCCGGGTGAACCCGGCGGCGCAGGCGGCAAGCCGACTGACACCGGCAGTGCGGAGGGTGTGGCAGGCAAGGGGGCGCCCGGCGCCACGCTGGCGGCGGCAACGGGGCCCAATGCCGGCCGTTCGCCGTCCGTCCGTACGCCGGGCGGGACCGGCGGGACGATCGCGGGATGGATCGCGGACTTGGACGACGATGAAGACATGGGGGCGGCCCCTGGAATCCGGACGAATGCGCGGCTGAATCCGCACGTACGCGAGACAACGATGCACCACAGGCCGCCCTGGCAATCAGGTCGGCACCTTCTTCAGCATCTCGATGCCGATCTGGCCGGACGCGATCTCGCGCAGCGCCACCACGGTGGGCTTGTCTTTGGCCTCGACCTTGGGCGTATGGCCCTGCACCAGCTGGCGTGCCCGGTACGTCGCGGCGAGCGCAAGCTCAAAGCGGTTCGGGATGTGTTTCAGACAATCTTCGACGGTAATACGCGCCATATTGAATCCACCTTGGGACAAAACCTGTTCGACAGGCCGTCATTTTACAGCACGCGGCCGGAAACGTTCCGGCCGCCCCCTGGGCACCGACCTCAGGTCAGTGAATGCCCAACTCGATGAACAGCTCGTTGTGGCGTGCCTTCTGCGACGAAAAGCGCAGACGGGTGGCACGAACGACGTCCTTCAGCTGCGCCAGCGCGTCATCGAACACCTCGTTGATGATGACGTAGTCCGACTCCGACGCATGCGACATTTCGCTGCCCGCGGCCAGCAGGCGGCGCACGATCACGTTCGGCTCGTCCTGGCCGCGTTTCTTGAGCCGCTCCTCGAGCGCGGTCAGCGACGGCGGCAGGATGAAGATCTCCACCGCGTTCGAAAACCGCTTGTGCACCTGCTGGGCGCCCTGCCAGTCGATCTCGAGCAGCACATCGTTGCCCTGGGCCATCTGCTGCTCGATCCAGACCTGGGACGTGGCGTAGTAGTTGCCGTGCACCTCGGCCCATTCCAGGAACTCACCCCGGTCGCGTGCGGCGCGGAACTCGTCCACGGTAGTGAAATGGTACTCGCGGCCGTTCTGCTCGCCCGGGCGCGGCTTGCGCGTGGTGTGTGAGATCGACAGGCGGATGGCCGAATCCTGCGACAGCAGCTTGTTCACCAGCGTGGACTTGCCGGCGCCGGACGGGGCCACCACCATGAACAGGTTGCCGGGGTAGGCGGTGTCGATGGCGACGTGCGGCGTGGACTGGGACGCGGTGTGGGACGTTTCACTCATGATCTGTGATCTGGTTTAGGACTTATTCGAGATTCTGGATCTGTTCGCGCATCTGCTCGATCAGCAGCTTGAGCTCCATCGACGCATCGGCCAGCTCCTTGGCGGCGGCCTTCGAGCCAAGCGTGTTCGCCTCGCGGTTCAGCTCCTGCATCATGAAGTCGAGCCGCTTGCCGACCTGACCGCCCTTCTTCAGGATATGCCGCGTTTCGTTGAGGTGGGCCTGCAGGCGCGACAGTTCCTCGGCAATATCGATGCGAATGCCATACACCGTGGCTTCCTGGCGGATGCGCTCGCCGATCTCGTCGCGGCTCATCGACGGCATGCCGGACGGTGCGGCCAGGTTGAACGCCTCCTGGAGGCGCTCGGTCAGCTTTTCCTGGTGATGGGCGATCAGTTGCGGGATGGTCGGCGTCAGGCGCTCGACGATGGCCAGCATGGCGTCGATGCGCTCCATGAGCGTGGCCTTGAGGGCCTCGCCCTCGCGCCGGCGCGCTTCCAGCAGCTGGTTCAACGCGTCACGCGCGGCACCCGTGACAGCCTCGCGCAGGGACTCCTGCGACAGTTCCGGCTCCACCAGCACGCCGGGCCAGCGCAGGATCTCGCCCATGCGCAGCGAACCGGCGCCGCTGAACGTAGCGGCTACGGTGGACTCCAGCGCGCGGATCTGGTCCAGCAGGCCCTGGTTCAGCGCCAGCGTGGCGCCGCCGGTATCGGTGCGCTGCAGGTTGATGCGGCACTCCAGCTTGCCACGCGACAGCTCGCCCATGAGCATCTCGCGCAGGGCGGGCTCGAACGCGCGGCATTCCTCGGGGGCGCGGAACAACAGGTCGAGAAAACGCGAATTGACAGTCCGGAATTCCACCGAAACCGAGGCGGTCCGGCCGCTGGGCTCGCCCTTGGCGTTTGTCAGCGGCGCCTGGCGCGTCGCCAGGCCATACCCTGTCATGCTGTGGATCATTGTCGGTTATCTCGCGTAAGAGTCGGAAAGGGTCGGAAAGGGTCGAAATACGGGTAAATCGGGGCGGTAATCGCATGCCGCCGGGGCCTGCAAGCCAGCACCGGGGCGGGTGCGCGGGCAGCGCGCCGGCCGGGCAGAAAATCAACGGAAAACCCGGTTGGAAAACGCGGATTTTTGGCAACAGTCCCCGCTAATGTTTTCTTTACAAGTGATCGATTAGCCGGGAGAATCCGTGGGCAAATGAGGTCCCGAATCCTATGACAGAGTCCAAGGGCGCTAACCAACCCAAGAGTGCGCCGCTGCCCATCGGCACGCTGCTCGCCAACTACCGTATTGTAAAGAAGTTGGCCAGCGGGGGGTTCAGTTTCGTCTACCTCGCCACCGATGAAACCGGCGCCCCGGTGGCCATCAAGGAATACCTGCCGTCCTCGCTGGCCCGCCGCAACCCGGGCGAGCTGATTCCGGTCGTCCCGGACGAGAACGCGGCCTCGTTTCGCCTGGGCCTGAAATATTTCTTCGAGGAAGGCCGCTCGCTGGCACGCATTTCCCATCCGAGCGTGGTGCGCGTGGTGAATTTCTTCCGCGAGAACTCCACGGTCTACATGGTCATGAACTACGAGCTGGGCAAGACGCTGCAGGAGCATATCCTGCAGGCCCGGCAGCAGGGCAAGCCCAAGGTCCTGCGCGAGCGGTTCATCCGCAAGGTATTCCACGACCTGATGAGCGGGCTGCGCGAAGTCCATATCCACAAGCTGCTGCACCTGGACATCAAGCCCGGCAATATCTACCTGCGCGAGGACGAATCGCCGATCCTGCTCGACTTCGGCGCCGCGCGGCAGATCCTGACCATGGAAGCCGCCCGCTTCCAGCCGATGTACACCCCCGGTTTCGCCGCGCCCGAACTCTACGGCAAGCACAGCGACCTCGGCCCCTGGACCGACATCTACAGCCTGGGCGCCACGCTTTACGCGTGCATGGCCGGCATGCCGCCGCAGGAAGCCAACCAGCGCGAGAAGGAAGACCGCATGGGCGAATCGATCGCCCGCCTGCGCGCCACCTATACCAACGGGCTGGTGGACCTCGTGGAATGGTGCCTCCGGCTCACGCCGTCCGAGCGCCCGCAAAGCGTGTTCCGCCTCCAGAAGGAGTTGCGCGACCAGAGCAACGCGCTGGGCGAACAATCCGCCGCCGCGGCAGCGGCCAACCCCGCCGGGCCCGTTACCGAACGCATGAACGCAACGAGCCGCTTCATGACCTTGCTGCGCCGCCGCGACGACACCGCCACCACGCAGAGCGGCGATTAAATCACTACGCGTCGGCCCCGCGCACCCGCCGGGCCGGCCCTGACCGAACTCACGACAACATGCGATTCTCCGTCTACCAGGAAAGCCGGAAAGGCGGCCGCCGTATCAACCAGGACCGCATGGGCTACTGCTTCACGCGTGATGCCCTGCTGATGGTGCTGGCCGACGGCCTGGGCGGCCATGCGCTGGGCGAAGTCGCCGCGCAGCAAGCCCTGCAGACGCTGGCGCGCCAGTTCCAGACCCAGGCCCGCCCGGCCATCCGCAATCCGGCGGACTTCCTCCAGGACACGGTCATGCTGGCGCACCGCGAGATCCATCGCTACGCCGAAGCCAACCGCCTGGCGGACGTGCCGCGCACCACCGTGGTCTGCTGCCTGATCCAGAACGGCCAGATCCACTGGGCCCACGCCGGGGATTCGCGCCTGTACCTGATCCGCAAGGGCACGCTGCTCACCCGCACCCGCGATCACTCGAAGATCGAAAACCTGCTTCAGCAGGAGCGCGTGCTGCCGATGGACGTGGCCAACCACCCCGAGCGCAACAAGCTGTACAACTGCCTTGGCTCGCCCAACCTGCCGCTGATCGACATCGGCGGCCCGGTGCGCCTGGAACCGGGCGACGTGGCGATGCTGTGCTCGGACGGCCTGTGGGGCGCGCTGGAAGAAAAGGTCATCGTCGACAAGGTGACCAGCCTGTCGGTGGTGCACGCCATTCCGGACATGATCGAACAGGCGCTTCAAAACGCGGGCGAAGGTGCCGACAACACCACAGCCATCGCCATGATGTGGGAGGCCGACGCCACCGTGCCGAACGACGACGCCGTGCTGACCGACACCCTGCCACTGAACGCCTTCACCACGTCGATCCTGGAGCGGACGGGCAGCGAGAACGACCTGCTGTCCGAGGAAGAGATCGAACGGTCGATTGCCGAGATCCGCGCCGCGATCGACAAGACCACCAATTTCATGCGCTGAAGTACCGCGCATGGGGCGCCGGCGGGCACGCATGGCCTGCCGGCGTTAGAATCGCGGTCTCACCCGATTCCAACGAAAGATCCCCATGCGACCCAGCGGACGCGCAGCCGATGCGCTGCGACCCATCACCCTGACCCGCCACTACACCCGCCACGCGGAAGGTGCCGTGCTGAGTGCCTTTGGCGATACCAAGGTGCTGTGCACGGCCAGCGTGCTGGCCAAGGTGCCGCCGCACAAGAAAGGCAGCGGCGAAGGCTGGGTCACGGCCGAGTACGGCATGCTGCCCCGCGCCACGCACACCCGCTCCGACCGCGAGGCCGCGCGCGGCAAGCAGACCGGCCGCACGCAGGAGATCCAGCGCCTGATCGGCCGCGCCATGCGCACGGTGTTCGACCTCGGCGCGCTGGGCGAGTACACCCTCCATCTCGATTGCGACGTGCTCCAGGCAGACGGCGGCACCCGCACGGCCGCCATCACCGGCGCCTTCGTGGCCGCCCATGACGCCGTGAGCAAGATGCTGGCCGATGGCCTGATCGCAAAAAGTCCAATTCTTGACTTCGTGGCCGCGGTTTCCGTGGGCATGGTCGATGGCGTGCCCGTGCTCGACCTCGACTACGCCGAGGACAGCAGCTGCGACACCGACATGAACGTGGTGATGACCGGCAGCGGCGGCTTCGTCGAAGTACAGGGCACCGCCGAAGGCGTGCCGTTCAGCCGCGCCGACCTGGACGCCATGACGCGCCTGGCCGAAGCCGGCATTGCCGACCTCGTGCGCCACCAGAAGCTGGCGCTCGGCCTGTAAGCGACGAGAACCGTGCAAAGCAAAAGGGGATGACGATGCAACGCCTTGTGCTGGCCTCCAACAATCCCGGCAAGCTGAGCGAGTTCGGCGCGCTGCTGATGCCGCTGGGCATCGACGTGGTGCCGCAGGGCGACCTCGGCATTCCCGAAGCCGAGGAACCGCATCCGACCTTCGTCGAGAACGCACTGGCCAAGGCGCGCCACGCCAGCCGGCTCGCCGGCATGCCGGCGCTGGCCGACGACTCGGGCATCTGCGTGGACGCGCTGGACGGCGCCCCGGGCGTGTATTCGGCCCGCTACGCGCAAAGCGTGGGCAAGCCAAAGTCCGACGCGGCCAACAACGCGCACCTGATCTCGCAGTTGGCCGGCAAGCTCAATCGCCACGCGCATTACTACTGCGTGCTGGTGCTGGTGCGCCATGCCGACGACCCGCGCCCGATCATCGCCGAAGGCACCTGGGCCGGCGAGGTGGTCGACGCCCCGCGCGGCGCCGGCGGCTTCGGCTACGACCCGCATTTCCTGCTCCCGCGCATCGGCAAGACGGCCGCCGAACTCAGCGCGGAAGAGAAGAACGCCATCAGTCACCGCGCGCTGGCGCTCCAGGGGCTGGTGGCCCGGCTCCAGGCGGCCAGCCTGAAGGTTCGCGCATGATTCCGATTCACCCCGTCAGCAGCGGCAAGCCGGCTGTTTCCGCCGCCGCTTCGCCCGCCGTTTCTCCCGCCGACAACCAGCAACTCTGGCTCAAGCCGGGCCAGATTGCCCTGCCAGGCTCCCCGCCGCTCTCGCTCTACGTGCATATCCCGTGGTGCGTGCGCAAGTGTCCGTATTGCGATTTCAACTCGCACGCGGCGCCGGGCACCGTCGGCGGACAAGACAGCCACGACATCCCCGAAGACGCCTACCTCGACGCACTGCGCGCCGACCTGGAACAATCGCTGCCGCTGGTCTGGGGCCGCCCCGTGCATACGGTGTTTATCGGCGGAGGCACGCCGAGCCTGCTGTCCGCTGCCGGCATGGACCGGCTGCTATCGGACATCCGCGCGCTGCTGCCGCTCGATGCCGACGCCGAGATCACGATGGAAGCCAACCCCGGCACCTTCGAGGCCGAGCGGTTCGCGAGCTACCGCGCGAGCGGCATCAACCGGCTGTCGATCGGCATCCAGAGCTTCAGCGACCGGCATCTCCAGGCGCTGGGCCGCATCCACGGCGAGCGCGAGGCGCGCGCGGCCATCGAGATCGCCCAGGCCAGTTTCGACAACGTCAACCTCGACCTGATGTACGCGCTGCCGGGCCAGACCGTGGAGGAATGCGTGCGCGACCTCGAAGCGGCGCTGGCCTATGGCACCACGCACCTGTCGATGTACCACCTGACGCTGGAGCCGAACACGCTGTTCGCCAAGTACCCGCCCGCGCTGCCGGACGAGGACATCGCCTACGAGATGCAGGACATCATCGAGGCCCGCACCGGCGAGGCCGGCTTCCGGCACTACGAGACCTCGGCCTACGGCAAGCCGCACCGGGAGGCGCGGCACAACCTCAATTACTGGCGTTTTGGCGATTACCTCGGCATCGGGGCGGGCGCGCACGGCAAGCTGTCGTTCCCGCACCGGGTGCTGCGCCAGATGCGGCACAAGCACCCCGCCACCTATATGCGCGAGGCGATGGCCGGCAACGCCGTGCAGGAAGCGCGCGATGTGAGCGCCGACGAACTGCCGTTCGAGTTCATGCTCAACGCGCTGCGGCTGACCGACGGCGTCCCGGCATCGAGCTTCCACGACTACACCGGCCTGCCCCTGCACACCATCAGCAAGACCCTGGCCGAAGCCGAGAAGAAAGGCTTGCTGGAGGCCGACCTCGCCACGATCCGCCCGACCGAACTGGGCCGGCGCTTCCTGAACGACCTCCAGGAGATGTTCCTGAAGGACTGAACCGGCACCTGGTCCCGCCATCCCCCCCACCCCGGACTATATTGGGGAGAAGGTCGCGGCACGCTTGCCGCCGACCGCCTCGGGAAGTGCGCTGGAGGTGCCGCCATGAAGCTTGAACCGCTGGTCTGCCAAAGCGTTGAGGTCCGGCCGGTTCTGGTGCCACTGAAACGGCCTATCGTGTCGAAAGTTGGCGCATTCGACCAGTGGCCGTTGATCCTGATCGATCTTCACACCCGGGAAGGCATTGTCGGCCGCAGCTATCTTGAGCCGTACCTCAAGCAAGCCGCGAAGTACATCGTGCCCGTCATCCGAGACCTTGTCGCGGCGCGGGCAGGCACCCCGCTTTGCCCGCTGGATGACTTCCAGCACGCCAGGCGCGCCCTGCACCTTGTGGGCTACGAGGGTATTACGATGATCGCCATCGCGGCGCTCGACATGGCCGCGTGGGACGCCCTTGGCCAGGCCGCCGGCTTGCCGCTCGCCGCATTGCTCGGGGGCGCGGTGGGCAAGGTGCCGGCGTACAACAGCAACGGACTCTGGCTGAGCGACGTCGGCGGGCTTGCCGAGGAGGCCGCCGCGCTCGTTGCAGAGGGCGGCTTCCACGCGCTGAAGCTGCGGCTGGGCCGCGAGCGGCTGCAGGACGACCTCGACGCCATTCGTAGCGTCCGGGAAGCCGTCGGCGAAGACACCAAACTCATGGTGGATTTCAACCAGGGCCTGTCGTTCGACGACGCCCTGCGCCGCTGCCACGCGCTCGACGATCAAGGGCTCTACTGGTTCGAGGAGCCGGTCGCCTACACCAACACCGACGGACATGCACAGTTGGCCCGGGAGATCAGGACGCCGATCCAGTTAGGCGAAAACTTCTACGGTCCGCGGGATGTTTGGAAGGCATTGCAGGCCGGCGCCTGCGATTGCGTCATGTTGGACATGATGCGGATCGGCGGCGTGTCGGGCTGGCTGCGCGCCGCGCCGATCGCGTCCGCTGCGGGGATCCCGGTCTCTACGCACCTGTATCCGGAAGCCTGCGCGCACCTGATGCGCATCACAGAGACCCCACACTGGCTGGAATGGCAGGATTGGGGCTACCCCGTCCTGAAGGCGCCCTTCGCGCTCGAAGACGGGCAACTCATCGTGCCGGACAGGCCCGGTCTGGGGATCGAGTGGGACGAGCCCGCCGTGAAGCGGTTTCAATACGAGTGAAACCGGGTCAAACGGGCCTCCGATGAAAAAGCCACGCATGACGCGTGGCTTTTTCGTAGAACTACGAGGTGCGTACTCAGTACGGCGTAGCCATGTCGTTGGCCACGCGCGCCCGGTCGCCCACGCGCAGGTTGCCGATGTTGCTCTGCGTCACGGTGGCCATCCGGCCATCGTCCAGCCGCACGTTCACGCGATACACGGTCTGCGTATTACTGCCCGCGCGTTTCTCGATCTGGTTGCCGGCCACGGCGCCCGCCACGGCACCGCCGATGGTCGCCACGGTCTGGCCACGCCCGCCACCGATCTGGTGGCCGAGCAAGCCGCCCGCCGCGCCGCCAATCACGGTGCCGAGCAGGCCGGAACTGCCTTGCGTGCTGCTGATCGGCTCGATCGACTCCACGCGGCCCGTGAACACCGACCCGGCCGGGGCCTGGTAGGTGGTCTGGTTCGGGTCCTGGTAACCCGTGTTGGGCGGCGCGTTGTTGTAGTTGCCGTAGCCGTTGTAGCCCGGTTGCGCGCACCCTGCCAGGGTGGCCGCACAGGCCAGCGCGCCAAGGGCCAGCCACGATTTGCTGCGATGTTGCTGCATGGATAAGTCCTCCTCTATCGCTTGTTTGAGATGCCAACGCGCGGCAGGCAGGCGCCGCACGTCCTGCCAATATGAGGCGATGTGGCCCACAAGGTTCCGCTGTGTCCGACAAACACCGACAACGCAGGCAAAGCGATTGACGAGGGCATCACACTACGGGCCGCCGCCACCTTGTATAATGCGGCCCTCCAAGGAAGCGTGGCCGAGTGGTTTAAGGCAGCAGTCTTGAAAACTGCCGATGGGGTGACCCATCCGTGAGTTCGAATCTCACCGCTTCCGCCAGACAAATAAAAAACCCCGCCATTCAGGCGGGGCGAAGCACTGCTGTGGAGCATTGACCCCCACGGTGATTCGGTCCGGGCGCTTACTCCAGCGTGATCTTGCCCTGCTCGATCACGGTCTTCCAGCGCTTCAGTTCCTCGTTCTCGAACTGGACGAACTGCTCCGGCGTGTTGGCGACGACTTCGAAGCCCTGCTCGCCCAGCTTCTTCTGCATCCCCGGTTCCTTGAGCGCGCTCACCAGCGCGCCATGCAGGCGCGACTTCACGTCCGCCGGCAGGCCCTTCGGGGCGGCCACGGCCTGCCACGAATAGACTTCCACATCCTTGACACCGGCCTCGGCCATCGTCGGCACGTCCGGCAGCAGGGCCGAGCGCTTGTCCGACGTAATCGCCAGCGCGCGCAGCTTGCCCGTGCGGATGTGCTGGATGACCGCGTTGAGGTTCTGGAACGAGACATCGACCTGGCCCGCTAGCAGGTCCGAGATGGCCGGCGCGCCGCCCTTGTACGGCACGTGCAGGCCGTCAGTGCCGCTCTTCTGCCAGAACAGCGCCGCGGTCAGGTGGTCGGACGACCCCGCGCCCGAGGTGGCGAAGCTCACCTTGCCCGGGTTCTTCTTCATATGGGCAACCAGTTCCGCCAGGTTCTTGGCCGGGAAGTTCGGGTTGGCCACCAGCACGTTCGGCGCGCGTACGGCCACGGTCAGCAGGTCGAAGTCCTTGGCCGGGTCATAGGCCAGGTTCTTCTGGAGGAACGGGTTGACCGCGTACACGCCAATCGAGGCCACCAGCAGCGTGTAGCCATCGGCCGGGGCACGCTTGACGAAGGTGGCACCGATCGCGCCCGTGGCGCCGGGGCGGTTGTCGATCACGAACGGCTGGCCCAGCTTGTCGTTGAGCGGTTGCGCCAGCACGCGGGCGATGGTGTCCGACGACCCGCCAGCCGGGAACGGCACCACCATCGTCACCGCCTTCTGCGGCCAGGCCGTGCCGGCCGCAACGGCCACACTGCTGACCGTGGCGCCCACGGCCAGGGCGACGAATACACCGGCAATCCGGCGGAACAGCGTCTTCTGTTTCAGCATTGTCTTGTCTCCTGTCTGACTGTCTTATCTTTAATGCCTTGATCCGTGACCCGGACGCGTTACCGCACCATGCACGGCGCCTTGTTGTTGAACTTCCACCCCGGGATCAGGAACTGCATGGCGATGGCGTCATCGCGCGCGCCCAGACCCTTCTCCTGATAGAGACGGTTGGCACGTGCCAGCGCGTCCATGTCGAGTTCCACGCCCAGCCCCGGCGTCTTGGGCACCTGCACCAGGCCGCCCTCGATCTTCAGCGGGCTGCGCGTCAGGTGTTCGCCGTCCTGCCAGATCCAGTGCGTGTCGATGGCGGTGACGCGGCCCGGCGCGGCGGCCGCCACGTGGGTGAACATTGCCAGCGAGATGTCGAAGTGGTTGTTCGAGTGCGAACCCCAGGTGAGGCCCCACTCCGCGCACATCTGCGCCACGCGCACCGAGCCCTGCATGGTCCAGAAGTGCGGGTCGGCCAGCGGAATGTCCACCGAGTGCAGGCGCACCGCGTGGCCCATCTGGCGCCAGTCCGTGGCGATCATGTTGGTGGCCGTCGGCAGGCCGGTGGCGGTGCGGAACTCGGCCATGATCTCGCGGCCCGAGTAGCCGTCCTCGGCACCGCAGGGGTCTTCGGCGTAGGCCAGGATGCCGTGCTTGTCGCGGCACAGGCGGATCGCGTCGGCCAGCAGCCAGCCGCCGTTCGGGTCCAGCGTCACGCGCGCCTTGGGGAAGCGCTCATGCAGCGCGATGATGGCTTCCATCTCCTCGTCGCCGCTCAGCACGCCGCCCTTGAGCTTGAAGTCGTTGAAGCCGTAGCGCTCGTATGCGGCCTCGGCCAGGCGCACCACGCCCTTGGCGTCCATCGCCACTTCATTGCGCACGCGGAACCATTCGTTGTCGGCGTTCGGCTCGGTGCGGTAGTCCAGCGTGGTCTTCTGGCGGTCGCCCACGTAGAAGAGGTAGCCGAGCATCTCCACGGCGTCGCGTTGCTGGCCTTCGCCGAGCAGCGCGGCCACGGGCACCTGCAGGTGCTTGCCGAGCAGGTCGAGCATTGCCGCCTCGATCGCCGTCACGGCATGGATCGTGATGCGCAGATCGAAGGTTTGCAGGCCGCGGCCACCGGCGTCCCGGTTCGCAAACGTCGCACGCACCTTGTTCAGCACGGCCTGGTACTGGCCGATCGGCTGGCCCACCACCAGCGGACGTGCATCCTCCAGCGTCTGGCGGATGCCCTCCCCGCCCGGCACCTCGCCCACGCCGGTATTGCCGGCGCTGTCCTTGAGGATCACGATATTGCGGGTGAAGTACGGGCCGTGGGCGCCGGACAGGTTCATCAGCATGCTGTCATGGCCCGCCACGGGCACGACGGTCAGCTCGGTGACGACGGGCGTGGCAACGCCGGCATGTTGGGATGCGGTCATGTGGATCTGTCTCCGAAATCGCGTTTCAGGGTGATGCCGGGTTCGCGCTCCAAGACGAGACTGCGCCCTGCTTGTGATGTTTGGCCGTCATACGGCGACAGATCGATGCCGATTATTGCAAGTGGCCTCGCAAACCTGTGCGTTATCTGTCATCGTATGACTTACGACGCAGTATAATGAGCGCATCTTGCGCCGGTCAATACCTCAGTTTCCCCTACCCATGTCCAATGTCCCGATGACTTCGCCCGCCCCCCTGCGCCGCCGCGGCCGTACGCTTGCCGAGGAAGTAGTGGGTAACCTGACCGACAGCATCCAGCAGGGCCAGATCAAGCCCGGCGACAAGCTGCCCACCGAATCCGAGATCATGGCCACGCTTGGCGTGAGCCGCACGGTGGTGCGCGAGGCACTTTCGCGCCTCCAGGCCAGCGGCCTGGTCGAGACCCGCCACGGCATCGGCACCTTCGTGCTGGCCCGCCCGGTCGAGACCCATTCGCCGTTCCGCATCGACCCCTCGGCCATGGTCACGGCCATGGACGTGCTGGCGATGCTGGAATTCCGCGTCAGCCTGGAAGCCGAGGCCGCGAGCCTGGCCGCCACGCGGCGCAGCGACGAGCAGCTCACGGCCATTCGCCGCGCGCTCGATGACATGAAACGCAAGGCTTCCGAAGGCAGCGATGCCGTGGGCTCGGATTTCGAGTTCCACCTGTCCATCGCGCGCGCCACCGGCAACCGCTATTTCACGGACATCATGGGCCACCTCGGCACGATGGTGATTCCGCGCAGCCGCCTGCAGGTCAGCACGCCCGAGCGCGAGCAGTACCTGGAGCGCGTCAACTTCGAGCACGAGAGCATCTACGATGCGATCGAGCGCCGCGACCCCGAGGCCGCCAAGGCCGCCATGCGCATGCACCTGACCAACAGCCGCGAGCGCCTGCGCAAGGCTTCCGCCATGGCAGGCTCCACCGGTTCTCCCGCCTGACGCCATGCGCGCGGCCCCTTTTGGCAGTTGGGGGGCGGCGCGGTTGCGGGCGACTTTCCGATGTCATATGATGTCTTATGACATGTTTCTGATACGACGCAGGATCGATACACCATGACTCTTACCGGCGAGATGCTGATCGGCGCGACTGCCGTACGCGGCACCGAAGACACTTTCCAGGCGATCAACCCGGCCACGGGCGAGACGCTGGCCCCTACGTTCCACGGTGGCAATGCCGCAGATGTGGACCGCGCCTGCCAACTGGCCGAGGCGGCCTTTGATACCTATCGTGCCACCACGCCCGAGCAGCGTGCGCGCTTCCTCGAATCAATCGCCGAAGGCATCGAGGCACTGGGCGATGAACTGGTCCAGCGCGCGCACGCCGAGACGGCGCTACCCATCGCCCGCCTGCAGGGCGAGCGCGGCCGTACCGCCGGCCAACTGCGCCTGTTTGCGCGCGTGGTGCGCGATGGCCGCTGGCAAGACGCCACGCTCGACAGCGCCCTGCCCGAGCGCACCCCGCCGCGCCCCGACCTGCGCATGCAGAACATTCCCGTGGGTCCGGTGGCCGTGTTCGGCGCCAGCAACTTCCCGCTCGCATTCTCGGTGGCCGGTGGCGATACCGCTTCCGCGCTGGCCGCAGGCTGCCCGGTGGTCGTGAAGGCCCACCCGGCGCATCCGGGCACCTCGGAACTGGTCGGACGTGTGATTCAAAAGGCAGTTGCCGACAATGGCCTGCCGGAAGGCGTGTTCTCGCTCGTGATGGGCGCCGGCATCGCCATCGGTACGGCGCTGGTTGCCCATCCGGTGATCCAGGCCGTGGGCTTCACCGGCTCGCGCACGGGCGGCATGGCGCTGGTCAAGGTCGCCAACGAGCGTCCGCAGCCGATTCCGGTCTACGCCGAGATGAGCAGCATCAACCCGGTCTACCTGCTGCCCGAAGCGCTCGCCGCGCGCGGCGAAGCCATTGCGCGTGACCTGGTGGAATCGCTGGTGATGGGCGTGGGCCAGTTCTGCACGAATCCCGGCCTGCTGCTGGCCATCGAAGGCCCGGCGCTGGACGCCTTCCGCGCCGCCGCCGTGGCAGCGGTGTCGGCCAAGGCCGCCGGCACGATGCTGACGCCGGGCATCCATCAGGCGTTCGAGCGTGGCGTGGCCCAGCTGTCCGCCGTGGAAGGCCTGACCCGCCCGGGTTGCGGCCTGGCGGGCACGGGTCCGAACCAGGCGCGTCCGGCGTTCTTCGAGACGACCGCCGAGCGCTTTATCGCCGATCACCGCATGCATGCCGAAGTGTTCGGCCCGTCGACGGTGCTCGTCACCTGCCGCGACGTGGACACGCTGCTGGCCGTCACCCGCATCCTGGAAGGCCAGCTGACGGCCACGGTGCAGGCTGACGCCGGCGACCAGGCCGTGGCCGCGCACCTGCTGCCGGCGCTGGAACGCAAGGTGGGCCGCGTGCTGTTCAACGGCTACCCGACCGGCGTGGAAGTGTCGTTCGCGATGGTGCACGGCGGTCCGTTCCCGGCCACCTCGGACACCCGCACGACCTCGGTGGGCGCTTCGGCGATCGACCGCTTCCTGCGTCCGGTGTGCTACCAGAACGTGCCGGCCGCCCTGCTGCCGGCAGCCGTGCAGGATGGCAACCCGCTGAACCTGTGGCGCCTGAAGGACGGCGAACTCGGCCGGGCCTGAGCCTCGTCCCAGTCCTGATGAACGAAAAAACGGCCGCGCAAGCGGCCGTTTTTCATGGCGGAGGGCGTTCCAGCCGCGGTCAGGCGGCAACCCGCACCGGCGCCGAACTCGGCGTGGTGACCGGCGACGATACCGGCGGCGGAATCACCGGCGCGTTGCCGCGCGAGCGCCCCGAACTCAGGTAGTCGGCAATCGACTCCTGCGTGACTTCGCCGAGGTAGACCCCCTCGCCATCCACCACGGGCAGCCAGCTCGTGTTGTGCTGGTACATGCGCGACAGCACGATGCGCAGGTGCTCGTCGAACGCGGCGCTGACCGCGAACGGGCGCAGCACGTCGGCGCAGCTGCCGCCCTTGGCCAGCGCGTTGCGCACGTCGCGGCGCGTGACGTAGCCCAGCGCGCGCTGTGCATCATCAATCACCGGCAGGTGGCGCACGTCGGCTTCGTCCATCACGCCGAACGCCTCCGCCAGCGACATGTCCGGACGGCAGCTCGGCGGCATCGTCGCGGCATCGCCCGCGCGCACCAGCAGCAGGCGCTTGAGCGTGTTGTCATGGCCGATGAAGGCCTGCACGAAGTCGTCCGCCGGGTGGGCCAGCAGCGCGTCCGGATGGTCGAACTGCACCAGTTGCCCGCGACGGAACACGGCCACCTTGTCGCCCAGCTTGATCGCCTCGTCGATGTCGTGCGACACCATGATCACGGTCTTGCCCAGCTGGCGCTGCATCTGGAAGAACTCGTTCTGGATGCTCTCCCGGTTGATCGGGTCCACCGCGCCGAACGGCTCGTCCATCAGCAGCACGGGGGCGTCCGCCGCCAGCGCGCGGATCACGCCGATGCGCTGTTGCTGGCCGCCCGACAGCTCGCGCGGGTAGCGGCCCAGCATCTTGTCCGGGTCGAGCTGCACCATCGACATCAGCTCCCGGGCGCGCTCGCGGCAGCGGCGCTTGTCCCAGCCGAGCAGGCGCGGCACGACCATGATGTTTTCCTCGATCGTCATGTTCGGGAACAGGCCGATCTGCTGGATCACATAGCCGATCTTGCGGCGCAGCGTCACGCCGTCGATGCCGGCGGTGTCCTCGCCCTCGATGCGGACCGTGCCCGAGGTGGGCTCGATCAGCCGGTTGATCATCTTGAGCGTGGTGGTCTTGCCGCAGCCCGAGGGGCCCAGGAAGACGCAGATCTCGCCCTTGGGCACCGTCATCGAGACGGCGTCCACGGCGCGCACTTCGGTGCCGTCCTTCTGGTGGAAGGACTTGGTGAGTTGGTCGAGTTCGATCATGGTTGGCGGATTCCTTTCGGCGTCAGCGCGCGCTGCAGGGCTTGCAGGCCGGCGTCCGCCGCGATGGCGAGCACGCTGACGAGGACCGCGCCCACCGCCAGCTTGCTCATGTTGCTCTGGCTGATCGCTTGCAGGATCAGCACCCCAAGGCCACCGGCGCCAATGATGGCGGCAATGGTGGCCACGCCGATGTTCATCACCACGGCCGTGCGCACGCCGCCCAGGATCACCGGCACGGCCAGCGGCAGGTCCACCAGCCGCAGCCGCTGCCAGGTGGTCATGCCGATGCCGCGCCCGGCCTCCTGGATGCCGGGATCGACATTGGCCAGCGCCGTGTAGGTGTTGCGCATGATCGGCAGCAGCGAGTACAGGAACACGGCGGTCACCGCCGGCACGTAGCCGAGCGCGTGGCCGAAGCGCGCAAAGATCGGGATCATCAGCCCGAACAGCGCGATGGACGGCAGCGTCAGCACCACCGTGGCCAGCGCCAGCAGCGGCGTGGCCAGGAAGCGGTGGCGCGTGATCAGGATGCCGAGCGGCACGCCGATCAGGATGGCCAGCCCCACGGCGGAGCCCACCAGCGCCAGATGCTCGCCGGTCAGGCGCAGCAGCGTCGGCCAGCTATGCGCGAGATAAGTCAGCAAATCCATGGGCGGCTCCTCAAATCAGACCGTGGCTGCGCAGGAAGTCTCCCGCCACCTTGTCCACCGGCTGCTGGCCGATATCGACCTGATAGTTCATGTCGGTCATCGCCGCGTTGTCGAGCTGGGCGGACAGCGCGTTGAGCAGGCCGGCCAACTCCGGCCGCTTGTCGAGCACGGCCTTGCGGACGACTGGCACGGCGTTGTACGGCGGGAAGAAGTGCAGGTCGTCTTCGAGCAGCACGAGGTCGAAGCCCTTCACGCGGCCATCGGTGGTGTAGACCAGGCCCAGATCCACCTGGTTGTTCTTGAGCGCGGTGTAGACCAGGCCGGGATCGAGCTGGATCACGTCCTTGCGGCCCAGCGGCAGCTGGTAGGCGGCCTTGAGCGGCTCCAGGCCGTCCGGGCGCGCGGCGAACTCCATGTCCACGGCGAACGGGCGGGCCTTGTCATCGGCGGCCTTCTCGCGCAGCTTGGCGGCGTATGCGGACAGCGTGGTCAGGCCCGGCTCGGCGCGCTCCTTCGGCATGGCCAGCGCGTAGGTGTTGTTGACCCGGGAGGCGTCCAGCCAGATCAGCCCCTTGGCGGCGTCCAGCTGCTTCACGCGGGCGTAGCTCTGCTCGGCGTCCAGCTTTTCCTCGACCTTGTTGAAGACGATCAGCGCGGTGCCGGTGTAGTCCCACACCACGTCCAGCTGGCCGGACTCCATGGCCTGGCGCATCAGCGTGCTGCCCAGACCCGAGGTGACTTCCGTGTTGATACCCTTGGCGCGCAGGTACTGCGTGGTCATCGACGACAGGATCAGCTGCTCGGTGAAATTCTTGCCGCCCACCCGCACGGGCTCGCCAGCCGGCTGTTGCGCGCGGGCCGGGGCGGTGCCCAGCAGCACTGCGGCAGCCGCCACGCCCACCACGGCGAACAGCCAGAACAGCCGGCGCTCCCAGTTTCGTTGCATTCCCATGTGATTCAGCTCCTCAGTACGCCAGCCCACGGCGGCGCAGATAGATATGGCCGGCGGCGGCGAACAGCGCGTCCAGCAGCAGCGCGAGCAGCGCGGTAGCCGCGGCGCCCAGCAGCAGCAGCGGCTGGTTGTTCAGGTAGATGCCCGGGAAGATCAGCTCGCCAAGGCTGTTGGCGCCAATCAGGAACGAGAGCGGCACGGTGCCCACGTTGATCACCAGGCTGATGCGCACCCCGGCCAGGATCACGGGCAGCGCGTTGGGCAGTTCCACGCGCACCAGGCGCTGGCACGGCGTCATGCCGATACCGCGCGCGGCCTCGCGCAGGGCCGGCGAGACGTTGCGCAGCCCTTCGTACGTATTCCGCACGATGGGCAGCAGCGACGCCAGCCAGAGCGCCAGCACCGCCGGGCGCTCGCCAATGCCGAGCACGGCCAGCGCAAGTGCCAGCACGGCCAGCGACGGCACGGTATTGCCGATATTGAAGATCTGCATCAGGCGGTCCGCCCAGCGGCGCATGCAGGGCCGGCTCAGGGCGATACCCGCCGGCACGCCGGTGATGAGCGCCAGCGCCATCGAGATGGTGACCAGACGGAGGTGGTCGCCCACGTCGTACAAGAGACGCTCGTGATACCGATGAATCACATCCACACCAATCCACGCGACCAGACCGGCCAGCGCAGCGGCAATGACACCGCTCCAGGCCAGCGCCCGGATGGTTTGCTTCGACATATTCCCCCTTTCCAAAGCCAGGGGCGGCACCATGAGAATCAGGCGCCACTTCCCGGAAGCGGAAAACAAAAGGGCCGGCGGTAGTTCGGATGGGTGCCCGCCGGGGCCCGGTTCAGATTGCCTTGCCGCCATGACCGGCACGATTGCCGGCGGACGGACTTGTGGCTGCCACGCGAAAGGGGCGGGACAGCCTTGTGAAGGGGATTCGCGCGGTAAAGCTGTGGCGCGGATCGCCCGATAGCGGCGCAATCGGATCACATCGATCCGGCTTGGCCAGTGGCGGCGACTGGTGTCGTTGTGAAAACGCGCTTCGGTGGGCGCCGCCGGTCAATCGGCCGTTGCTGGACAACGGATTGCGGGGATTCCGGCACAGACCGGCCCACAGCAATTTCCAGCAACGGATGACAAAGAGAGCGCTATTCTACACAACTTCTGCCAACCTGTCATCTTCGCGTTTTCCGCAGCGGTTTCGGGCGGCTTCTTCTGCGATCTGGTAGCGATCTTCCAACTGCTGATACGCCGGTCACCCCGTTGCATCCATGCGCCGACTGCATGCTCACTTGCAACATGAGTGGAACAATCTGTTGCCCGTCGGCCGTCTACCGCTTTGCCACCAAACCCCTACATTTACGGGTATGCAGAGACGGCCGAGGGCCGTCCGCCACAGGAGAACAAACAACATGGAAACCCGCACTCTCGCCACCGTTCCGGCCACCGCCCAGGAGACCGTAGCGCGCTCGCGCGCCGTCGACCGCGTGGTGCGCGGCATTGCCACGTCCGATGGCGCCGGCGTAAAGCTCACCCGCGTGCTGACGCAGAACCTGCAACGCCGGCTGGACCCGTTCCTGATGCTCGATGCCTTCGGCACCGACAACAAGGACGACTACATCGGCGGTTTCCCCGATCACCCGCACCGGGGCTTCGAGACCATCACCTACATGCTGGCTGGCCGCATGCGTCACCGCGACAGCGCCGGCAATGAAGGGTTGCTCGAAGGCGGCGGCGCGCAGTGGATGGTGGCCGGCTCCGGCGTGGTGCACTCGGAACTGCCCGAGCAGGAAGACGGCCGCATGGAAGGCTTTCAGCTCTGGCTGAACCTGCCCGCCGCGGACAAGATGACCACGCCGTGGTACCGCGACATGCCGGCCACGTCGATCCCGACCGTGGCACTGCCCTCGGGTGGCACCGTGCGCGTGCTGGCTGGCGCCACCCACGGCGTGGCCGGGGCCATGACGCGCCCGGTCACCGCGCCGATCTACCTCGACGTGAACCTGCCCGCCGGGCAGACCTTCACGCAGGCCCTGCCGGCCGGCCATAACGCCTTTGTCTATGTGCATCAGGGCGAAGTGCGGATTGGCGACGCGGTGGTGGAAGCGCAGCGCATGGGCGTGCTGGACAACAGCGGCCAGGCCGATGGCGTGGTCGTGACCGCCTCGAGCGACGCGCAGTTCCTGGTGATTGCCGGCCAGCCGCTGAACGAGCCGATCGCGCAGTACGGTCCGTTCGTGATGAACACGCAGGAACAGATCTACCAGACGCTGGCCGACTTCCGCGAAGGCCGCTTTGGCGTGGCAGCCAATGCCGCGTGATGCGCTGACTGACGCCTGACCGATAGCTCCCTGCCCCGGCGCCCGCCGGGGCCCTTGCTGACCGCCGCCCTGTCCTCGTGACAGCGCGGCGGTTTTTTCATGCCCGCGTGCTCGGCACGCGACTTGCAACCTGCCTGTAACCGTTGTGGGCCATGGCCTGCGGCCGGAAACGGCCCGCCGAACCCCCGCGCACTTATATAATCCACAGCAAATTCCGGGCATCACGACACCATGATGATGACAACCTGCCGCGCGGCGATGCTGCGCCACGCACAGCCGCTGTCACGTGCCTGATTTCAACGTTGCTGCCACAACAATCCGAGCCGCCTCAGTGACATTACAACTTCCCCCCAGGCTGGCGCTTGCCCACATCACCAAGCGCTATCCCGGCGTGACCGCCAATGACGACGTGAGCCTCTCCGTCGCTCCCGGCGAGATCCACGCCGTTCTTGGCGAGAACGGCGCCGGCAAATCCACCCTCATGAAGATCATCTTCGGCGCGGTCCGCCCGGACGCCGGCGAGGTGCACTTCAACGGGGCGCCGGTTGCCATCGCCAGCCCGCACGATGCCCGCAACCTGGGCATCGCCATGGTCTTCCAGCATTTCTCGCTGTTCGACACCCTGACCGTGACCGAGAACATCGCGCTCGGCCTGCCGCCGAAGGAAGTCGGCGGGATGAAGCAGCTGGCCGAACGCATCCGCGCCACGGCGGCGCGCTACGGCCTGCCGCTGGAGCCGAACCGCCACGTGCACACGCTGTCCGTGGGCGAGCGCCAGCGCGTGGAGATCGTCCGCGCGCTGCTGGCCCGGCCGCAGCTGTTGATCCTGGACGAGCCCACCTCGGTGCTGACCCCGCAGGCCGTGGAGACGCTGTTCGTCACGCTGCGCCAGCTGGCCGAGGAAGGCACCAGCATCCTCTATATCAGTCACAAGCTCGACGAGATCCGCGCGCTGTGCCATCACGCCACCGTGATGCGGATGGGGCGGGTGACGGGCGTCTGCGACCCGCGCGCGGAAAGCGCGGCGTCGCTGTCGCGGCTGATGATTGGCGGCGAGCCGCCGCGCGAGGCCCGCGTGACCACCGAGCGCGGGCCGGTGCGACTGGCCGTGCGCGACCTCTCGGTGCCACGCGCGCACGCCTTCGCCACCGAACTGCAACAGATTGCGCTCGATGTGCATGCGGGCGAGATCGTCGGCATCGCCGGGGTATCCGGCAATGGCCAGCAGGAACTGCTGGCGGCGCTCTCCGGCGAGGACCCGCGCGGCGCGGCGGGCAGCGTGCAGATCGACCACCAGCCGGTGGGCCGGCTCGACGCCGCCGCCCGCCGCCGCGTGGGGCTGGCCTTCGTGCCCGAGGAACGGCTGGGCCGGGGCGCGGTGCCGGGCATGAGCCTGTCGGCCAATACCCTGCTGTCGCACCAGACGCCGCCCTATGTGCGGGGCGGCATGGTGTCGCCGAAGGCAGCCGAGGGCCTGGCAGCCGGCATCATCAACCGTTTCCGCGTCAAGGCCAGCGGGCCGGCGGCGCTGGCGCGCAGCCTGTCGGGCGGCAATCTCCAGAAATTCATCGTCGGACGCGAGATCGAAAGTGGCCCGAAAGTGCTGATCGTGGCACAGCCCACCTGGGGCGTGGACGTGGGCGCCGCCGCGCAGATCCACAACGAGATCCTCGCGCTCAAGGCCACCGGCTGCGCCGTGCTGGTCGTGTCCGAGGAACTCGACGAGCTGTTCGGGCTCTGCGACCGGCTCCATGTGATGGCCAAGGGTCACCTGTCGCCGTCGATTCCCGTGGAATCGGCCACGCGCGAGCAGGTGGGCCTGTGGATGAGCGGATTGTGGGAAGGCGGGCCGGCCAGCGAACGGCCGCACGCCGCCACGGAGGGGGCTAGCCATGGCTGATCTCCGCTCCCCGCTGACGCTGGCGCCGCGCGGCGCCCCGTCGCGCCCGATGGCCTATGCCTCGCCGGTGTTCGCGCTGGTACTGACGCTGCTGTTCGGCGCGCTGCTGTTCCTGGTGCTCGGCAAGGACCCGGTGGCCGCGCTCAAGGTATTCCTGGTCGATCCGCTCAAAGACAAGCGCGCGATTGGCGAGGTGCTGCTCAAGACCGTGCCGCTGGTGCTCTGCGCGCTGGGGCTGTCGGTCTGCTACCGGGCCAATGTCTGGAACATTGGCGCCGATGGGCAGCTGATCCTCGGCGGCATCTTCGCCGGGGCCGCCGTGCTCTATTTCGACACACCGGGCCACACCATCGCCGGGCCGGCGGTGCTGGTCATCGCCGGGCTGGCCGGCATTATCGGCGGCATGGCCTGGGCGGCCATCACCGCGCTGCTCAAGGACCGCTTCAATGCCAACGAGATCCTGGTCTCGCTGATGCTGACCTACATCGCCCAGCAGTTGCTGCTGTGGGTGGTCAACGGGCCGCTGAAGGACCCGGCGGGGATGAACTTCCCGCAGTCGAAGGTGTTCTCGTCCGAGTTCCTGCTGCCGAACCTGCTGTCCGGCTCGCGGCTGCACGTGGGCTTCCTGGTCATGCTGGTGCTGGTGGCGGCGATGACGGTGTTCGTCTTCCGCAGCTTTGCCGGCTTCCGGCTCCAGGTGGGCGGCACCGCCCCGCTGGCGGCGCGCTACGCCGGGTTCTCGTCGCGCAAGGCGCTGTGGAGCGCGCTGATGATCTCGGGCGGCACGGCCGGGCTGGCGGGCGCGTTCGAGGTAACGGGGCCGATCGGCCAGCTGCTGCCCTCGATCTCGCCCGGCTACGGCTTCACGGCCATCATCGTCGCCTTCGTGGGGCGGCTGCATCCGGTGGGCGCCGTGTTCGGCGGCATCGTCATGTCGCTCTTCTATATAGGCGGCGAGATGGCGCAGTCGCGCCTGGGGCTGCCCTCGGCCATCGGCTGGGTGTTCCAGGGCATGCTGCTGTTCTTCCTGCTGGCGTGCGACACGCTGATCGACAACCGCCTGCGCTGGCGCGCCCGGGCCGCCTGAACCGGAGCCGACAAGAATATGGAACAACTCGCTCCCCTGATCGCCACGGCGATCAACGCCGGCACCCCGCTGCTGCTGGCCGCGCTGGGCCTGCTCGTCAACGAGCGCGCCGGCGTGCTCAACCTCGGCGCCGAAGGCATGATGCTGGTGGCTGCCGCGTTCGGTTTCATGGTCGGCTACCAGACCCAGTCGCCGATGCTCGGCTTCGCGGCCGGCGCGCTGGCCGGCATGCTGATGGCTTCGCTGTTCTCGTGGCTGGCGCTGGTGCTGGCCACCAACCAGGTGGCCACGGGCCTGGCGCTGTCGATCTTCGGCACCGGCCTGTCGGCCTTCATGGCGCAGCGCTTCGTCGGCTACGCCATGCCCGCGCAGGCCAAGTCGGTGCCGTTCCTGGCCGACCTGCCCTTTGTCGGGCCGGCCTTTTTCCAGCATCACTGGATGGTGTATTTCAGCATTCTGCTATGTGCTGCGATCGCCTGGTTCCTGTTCCGCACGCGGGCCGGGCTGACCCTGCGCGCGATTGGCGAGTCCCCGGAGTCCGCCCATGCGCTGGGCTACCCGGTGCGCTGGATCCGCTTTGGCGCCCTGCTGTTCGGCGGCGCCTGCTGCGGGCTGGCGGGCGCGTACCTGTCGCTGGTCTATACGCCGATGTGGGTGGAGAACCTCGTCTCGGGCCGGGGCTGGATCGCGCTGGCGCTGACCACCTTCGCCACGTGGCGCCCGGGCCGGGTGCTGGTGGGCGCGTGGCTGTTCGGCGGCGTGACCATTCTCCAGTTCTATTTGCAGGGCATTGGCGTGTCGGTGCCGTCGCAGGTGCTGTCGATGCTGCCGTACGCGGCCACCATCGTCGTGCTGGCGCTGATTTCGCGGAACCCGGCGTGGATCCGGCTCAATATGCCGGCCTCGCTGGGCAAGCCGTTCCGCCCGGGCAATGCCTGATTTTTCGTCGTTTTTCGAGCCAACCAGTCGTCAAAACCAAACGCATCACAAGACGTTTTTCAAGGAGAGATCGATGATCGTGTCACGCAGGACCACCCTGGCAGCCCTGGCCGCCACCGCCGTACTGGCCCTGGCCGGCTGCGGCAAGAAAGAGGCCGACAAGCCGGCCGAGACGGCAGGCCCGGCCTCCGCGCCAGCCGCCGCCGCCAGCGAACCGCTCAAGGTGGCATTCGTCTACATCGGCCCGGTGGGCGATGCCGGCTGGACCTTCGCCCATGACGCCGGCCGCAAGGCGGTGGAAGCCAAGTTCGGCGACAAGGTGAAGACCTCGTTCGTCGAGAACGTGCCCGAGTCCGCCGCTGACGCCGAGCGCGTGTTCCGCGACCTGGCCAGCCAGGGCAACAAGCTGATCTTCGGCACCACGTTCGGCTATCAGGAGTCGATGCTGAAGGTGGCCAAGGAATTCCCGGACGTGAAGTTCGAGCACGCCACCGGCTTCAAGACCGCCGACAACCTCGCCCAGTACGACGTGCGCACCTATGAAGGCGCCTACCTGGCCGGCGTGGTGGCCGGCAAGATGAGCAAGTCGGGCAAGATGGGCGTGGTGGCGTCGGTGCCGATTCCCGAGGTCATCCGCAACATCGACTCGTTCGCGCTCGGCGCACGCAGCGTGAACCCCAAGGCTACCGTCAAGGTGGTGTGGGTGAACAAGTGGTTCGATCCGGGCAAGGAGCGCGAGGCCGCCACCACCCTGATCGGCCAGGGCGTGGACATGCTGATGCAGAACACCGACTCCGCTGCCGTGGTGCAGACCGCGCAGGAGAAAGGCGTCTACGCGTTCGGCTGGGACAGCGACATGAGCAAGTTCGGCGAGAAGGCCCACCTGGCTGCCTCGGTGATCACCTGGGGCGTCTACTACAACAAGGTGGTGGAAGACGTGCTGAACAAGCAGTGGAAGAACAGCACCACGTGGTGGGGCCTCAAGGAAGGCATGATCGACCTGAAGGGTTTCAACGCCGTGGTGCCGGATGACGTGAAGGCGCTGGTCGAGGAACGCAAGAAGGGCGTGATCGACGGTACCGCCCCGATCTGGAAGGGTCCGCTCAAGGACAACGCCGGCAAGGAACAGCTGGCCAAGGATCAGGTCGCCGACGACAAGTTCCTGCACGACATCAAGTTCTACGTGGAAGGCGTGGAAGGCAACGTGCCGGGCTGATCGCCGGTTTCGGCCTGACTGACCGCCCCTCCGTCCGCCGCCTCGGGCGGAGGGGAACTTGAATCCCCCTGCATCGGCCCAAGTTATCCGTGCATGCGCAATGACTGCGTGTGTGGCGTGTGGACAAGGAGGCCCATATGTGGAAGCGATTTTCGGCCCTGTGGACGCTGGTGCGCCGCGACGGCCGCCTGCTCTGGTTCGCGCTGCGTCATCCCGACGCGCCCGCGTGGCTCAAGCCTGCCGCGCTGGGGCTGGTGTTCTACGCCATCTCCCCGATCGACCTCATTCCAGATTTCATCGCCGGGCTCGGCATCGTCGATGACGTGGTACTGATTCCGCTGGCCGTCCACCTGATCCTGAAGCGGCTGCCGCCGCACATTTTGCGCCAGGCGACGATGCGCGCCACCGCGACCACGGTCCGGTCGCGCTGACGGCATCGTCCCACCCGACTCTCTACTCAGGCCGCCGGCGTTCTTCCGGCGGCTTTTTCGTCTTCGAAGCAGTGCCGCGCGAGTTCCACCAGCAGCAGTTCGGCCGTGGCGAGGTTGGTCGCGCACGGCACATTGTGGACGTCGCACGCCCGCACCAGCGCGTTGATGTCCGGTTCATGCGGCTGCGGCGTCATTGGGTCGCGCAGGAAAATCACCGCAGTCACCTTGCCCTCGGCCAGCTGCGCGCCGATCTGGAGATCGCCGCCCCACGGGCCGGACAGCATGCGCTCCACCTCGAGGCCGGTTTCGGCCGCGATGCGGCCGCCGGTGGTGCCGGTGGCCAGCAGCTCGCAGCGCACCAGCATCTCGCGGTGACGGCCCGCGAAGGCCACGATGTCGTCCTTCTTGTGATCGTGCGCAATCAGCGCGATGCGCGGCTTTCCCATCAGAACGTCCCCGGGTACGAGCCGCCGTCCAGCAGCACGTTCTGGCCCGTCATGTAGGCGGCCTGCTTGCTGCACAGGAACGCGCAGGTCGCGCCGAACTCCGCCGGCTCGCCAAAACGGCGCGAGGGATTGGCGGCGGCACGCTTGGCGGCCACTTCCTCCACGCTCAGGCCGGCCTTCTTGGCGCCGCCTTCCATGGTCTTGAACAGGCGGTCCGTGTTGAACGGGCCGGGCAGCAGGTTGTTCACGGTCACGCCGTGCTGCGCCACTTCGCGCGCCAGGCCGGCCACGAAGCCGGTCAGGCCCGAGCGTGCGCCGTTGGAGAGGCCCAGCACGTCGATCGGTGCCTTGACCGCGCCGCTCGTGATGTTGACGATGCGGCCCCACTTGCGCGCGATCATGCCGTCCACGGTGGCCTTGATCAGCTCGATCGGGGTCAGCATGTTGGCGTCGATGGCGGCGAGCCAGGCGTCGCGGTCCCAGTCACGGAAATTGCCCGGGGGCGGGCCGCCGGCGTTGTTGACCAGGATGTCGAGGTCGCCCAGCTTGGCCGCGGCGTCCAGCGCGAGCTTGCGGCCCTCGGGCGTGGTGATGTCCGTGGCCACGGCCAGCACGCGGCGGCCATGGCGGGCGCGCAGGTCGGCAGCGGCCTTTTCCAGCGCATCGGCGCCGCGCGCCACGATCACCACGTCCACCCCTTCGGCCGCCAGCGCGTCGGCGCACGCAAACCCGAGTCCCTTGCTGGCGCCACACACCAGCGCATGCTTACCGCGCAGTCCGAAATCCATCGCTTGCTCTCCTTCCTTGGTTGCTAAGACCGGGCGCCGGCTCTTGGTGCGGCGTCCCGGTTGCTCTCGAAATTGTTCAGGCCCGGCGGCTCGACAACAGATACATGCCGCCCAGCACCAGCGCGCTGCCGGCGATCTGCCAGCCCGTGATCGGCTCGCCGAGCAGCCAGAATGCCAGCAGCAGCGTCGAAACCGGGCCGATCATGCCCGCCTGCGACGCCATCGGCGCGCCGATGCGCGCCACCGCGATCATCGTCAGCGACACCGGCAGCACCGTGCAGAACACCGCGTTGACGAGTGACAGCCACATCACCGGCGCCGGCTGCGCCAGCGCCGCCAGCGGACGGCCCAGCGCCACATACTGCACCACGCAGCAGGCCGTGGACACGCACATCGCGTAGGCCACCAGCCGCAGCGAGCCGACGCGCCTGACCAGCTCGCCGCTCAGGATCAGGTACACACCATACGACAAGGCGCTGGCCAGCACCAGCGCGCCGCCCAGCCAGACCTGCGCACCGCTCACGTCGAGGTCATGGGCGAACACCAGCACGATGCCGGCATACGCCAGCAGCAGCGACATCCACTGCCGCGCATGGATCGGCCGATGGAACACCAGCGCCGTGGTCAGCAGCACGAAGGACGGCGTCAGGAACAGGATCAGCCGCTCCAGGCCGGCGGTGATGTACTGCAGGCCGAGGAAATCGAGAAAACTGGACAGGTAATAGCCGATGAAGCCCAGGAAGACCACCCGGCCGCGATCGGCCCAGGACAGCGCCGGCAGCTTGCGCGCCTGCCACCAGCCGATGGCCATGAACAGCGGCACCGCGAACAGCATGCGCAGCGTGATGACCACGACGGCATCGACGCTATAGCGGTACATCAGCTTGGCCACGATGGCCTTGGCGGAAAACAGCACGGCGCCGACGGCCGCGACGGCGAGCCCATAGCGCTGCGGCGCGGGCAGCTCGACGGGCGAGGACAGGGACTTCTGGGAAGCAGGCACGGGAGACGCAGAGTTCGGATGCCGGCCGCGGCCGCGAGGGGGTGACGCGAGGATGACGCGGGGCCGGAACGCGTCGATTGTATGTCAAAAGGCGCAAGGCGCGCCGGGGTGCCGCGCGCGGCACCAGCAGCTTTCCCCTACAATGGCCCGCGCCCCGCCAAGCCTTGCCGGCGGGGCGCCAAGACGATACCAGGCCACACCCTGCCATATAAAAAACACGGAGACACCGAGCCATGCCCTTCCCGTTCGCCCGCGCCATCCTTTCCACCGGCGTCCTGTTCGCCGCCGCCACCCCTGCCGGCGCCGCCGATGCCTTCCCCGCCAAGCCGATCCGCTTCATCGTGCCCTACGCCGCCGGCGGCACCACGGACCTCGTCGCCCGCACCGTCGGCCAGCGCGTGGCCGAGAAGCTCGGCCAGCCGGTGGTGGTGGAGAACCGCCCCGGCGCAGGGGGCAACATCGGCATGGAAGCCGTGGCCAAGGCACCTGCCGATGGCTACACCATCGGTTTCGGGGCGATTTCGACGAACGCGCTCAATCCCCATATCTACAAGCACGTGCCGTTTGACCCCCGCAAGGACTTCACGGCCATCAGCCTGCTGGGCACCTCGACCATCGTGCTGGAAGTCAGCGAAAGCCTGCCCGTAAAGACCGTGCCAGAGCTGATTGCCTATGCCAAGGCGCACCCAGGGCTGACCTACGCCACGGCTGGCACTGGCACGTCGATGCACCTGGCCGGCGCGATGTTTTCGCAGATGACCCAGACCGGCCTGACCCACGTGCCCTACAAAGGCAGCAGCCCGGCCATCAACGACCTGCTCGGCGGCCATATCCAGGTGATGTTCGATAACCTGCCCGCCTCGCTGCCCCATATCCAGGCGGGCAAGCTGCGCGCGCTGGCGGTGGCCGGCAAGACCCGAGCGCCGTCGCTGCCCAACGTGCCGACGCTGGCCGAGGCCGGCCTGCCCGGCTACGCCGTGGAGCCGTGGTTCGGCGTCTACGGCCCGGCCAACCTGCCGGCGCCGGTGGTGCAGGCGCTCAACGCGGCCTTCGTGGAGGCGCTGGTCCGCCCCGAGGTGCGCGACAAGCTGCAACAGGCCGGTTTCAATCCGAAGGGATCGAGCGCGGCCGAACTCCAGACGCTGACGCAGACCGAGTACGAGCGCTTCGGCAAAGTGGCGAAGTCGGCCGCCATCACCGTGGACTGAGGCGGGGCAAGATCAAAGGCGGGGCCCGGCGGCCCCGATGACCACGTAGATGGCCGCGTGGAGCGGGGCGGCATCCATTACAATCCCGCTGCATCGGGCGCCGCGCCTGCCTTGCCAGGCCAGCGCGCCCACCACCCTCCGCCGAGCCTGCCGCCGCCATGAAACAAGATCCGCGTTTCCCCAATCTCTTCATCCTCAATCACCCGCTGATCCAGCACAAGCTCTCGCACATGCGCGACAAGGAAACGTCCACGCGCACGTTCCGCGAGCTGCTGCGCGAGATCACGCTGCTGATGGGCTACGAGATCACGCGCAACCTGCCGCTGACCACGCGCCGCATCGAGACCCCGCTTGTGCCGCTGGAAGCCCCGGTCATCGCCGGCAAGAAACTGACCATCGTGCCGGTACTGCGCGCCGGCGTGGGCATGAGCGATGGGCTGGTCGAGCTGATTCCGTCGGCCCGCATCGGCCATATCGGCGTGTACCGCGACGAACAGCATCGCCCGGTGGAGTACCTGGTGCGCCTGCCGGACGTGGAAGACCGCAGCTTCATCCTCTGCGACCCGATGGTCGCCACCGGCTATTCGGCCGCGCATGCGGTGGACGTGCTCAAGCGGCGCGGCGTGAAGGACGAAGCCATCACCTTCGTGGCGCTGGTGGCCGCGCCGGAAGGCGTGGAAGTGTTCCAGAAGGCCCACCCGGGCGTGCGGCTGTACGTGGCGTCGCTGGACAGCCACCTGGACGACCACGCCTACATCATCCCGGGCCTGGGCGACGCCGGCGACCGGCTGTTCGGCACCAAGAACTGATGTGAAATATGAGGCGCTTGATGCGCCTCAATGTTTATGCGCGATCCAGTTGGCGGTGCATTTCCCGCACCTGCTGCTGTTGCGCTAAACCAGCCTTACTTCTTCCGTCCGCCGCCGCCCAGCAGGCTGCCCAGCACGCCACGGACCAGTTCCCGGCCGACTTGCGAGGCGAGCGTCCGGCCGGCGGACTTGGCCATCGATTCGAGGATCGAGTCGCCGCGGCCAGTCTTGCCGGTGCCCTTGGTCAGCGTGCCGAAGATGTCGCCGGCCCAGCTGCTGCCGCCTTCCTCGGCCTGCGGCTGGGGGGTGCCGGGCCTGGCGGTCGTGCCGGGCTTTTGCGCCGATGTCTCGCCGTTGCCGGCCGTCGCCACACTGCCGCGCAGCTTCTCGTAGGCCGATTCCCGGTCCACGGTCTTCTCGTAGGTGCCGGCCACCAGCGAATTGGCGATCAGGGCCTTGCACTCGTCGGGCGTGGCCGGGCCGATGCGGCTGCCCGGGGGCAGTACCCACGCCCGCTCGGTGACGACCGGGGTCCCCTTGGCGTCCAGGCACGAGATCAACGCCTCGCCCACGCCCAGTTCGCCAATCGCCTGTTCCAGATTGAGCTTCGGATTTGGCCGCATGGTCGTGGCGGCCACCTTCACCGCCTTCTGGTCACGCGGCGTGAACGCGCGCAGCGCGTGCTGCACGCGGTTGCCAAGCTGGCCGAGCACGGTATCCGGAATGTCCACGGGGTTCTGCGTCACGAAGTACACGCCCACGCCCTTCGACCGCACGAGCCGCACCACCTGTTCGATCTTGTCCAGCAGCGCCTTGGGGGCATCGTTGAACAGCAGGTGTGCCTCGTCGAAGAAGAAGACCAGCTTGGGCTTGTCCAGATCGCCGGCCTCGGGCAGCCGCTCGAACAGCTCGGACAGCATCCAGAGCAGGAAGGTGGCGTACAGCCGGGGCGCATTCATCAGCTTGTCGGCGGCGAGGATGTTGACGACGCCCTGCCCCTTCTCGGTCTGGATGAAGTCCTCCAGGTTCAGCATCGGCTCGCCAAAGAACTTGTCCGCGCCCTGCGACTCCAGCGCGATCAGCCCGCGCTGGATCGCGCCGATGGAGGCCGCCGAGATATTGCCGTACTCGGTGGTGAACTGGCTGGCGTTGTCGCCCACGTGCTGGAGCATCGCGCGCAGGTCCTTGGCGTCGAGCAGCAACAGGCCGTTGGCATCGGCGATGCGGAACACAAGGTTCAGCACGCCCTGCTGGGTGTCGTTGAGTTCGAGCATCCGCGACAGCAGCAGCGGCCCCATGTGCGAGACCGTCGCGCGCACCGGATGCCCTTTTTCGCCGAAGACATCCCAGAGCGTGGTCGGGCAGGCGCCCCAGGCCGGTTCGGGCAGCCCGTGTTCCGCCAGGCGGGCCTTGAGCTTGTCCGAGGGCTTGCCGACCTGAGATATGCCTGAAAGATCACCTTTGACGTCCGCCATGAACACCGGCACCCCCAGGCGCGAGAACCCCTGCGCCAGCGTTTGCAGCGTGACGGTCTTGCCGGTACCGGTGGCGCCGGTGATGAGACCGTGCCGATTCCCCATCTCGGGCAGCAGTACGAGCTCGCAGTCGGCGTTCTTGGCGATGAGGATGGGGTCGGCCATGATGGTCTCGTCGTAATCGCGGTGTCATCCAGATCGGAAGACAGGGGCCGCGTGATAAAATCCTGCGCTGATTATAGCCAGCAAATCGGCACATCCATCACATGGCGTGGCCGCCGGAAGCGCCACCCAGCACGCTGCACGACAGCTATTCCGCCTCGGAGAGAATCATGGCCGGTCACTCAAAATGGGCCAATATCAAACACAAGAAAGCCGCTGCTGACGCCAAGCGGGGCAAGATCTGGACGCGCCTGATCAAGGAAATCACCGTGGCCGCCAAGCTTGGCGGCGGCGATGCCGACTCCAACCCGCGCCTGCGCCTGTCGATCGACAAGGCCATGGACGCGAACATGCCCAAGGACAACATCCAGCGCGCGATCCAGCGCGGCGTGGGTGGCCTGGAAGGCGCGAACTACGAGGAAATCCGCTACGAAGGCTACGGCCTGGCCGGCGCGGCGATCATCGTCGACTGCCTGACCGACAACCGTACCCGCACCGTGGCCGAAGTCCGCCATGCGTTCTCGAAGCACGGCGGCAACATGGGCACGGAAGGCTCGGTGGCCTTCATGTTCACCCACTGCGGCCAGTTCCTGTTCGCCCCGGGCACGCCCGAGGACAAGCTGATGGATGCCGCGCTCGAAGCCGGCGCCGATGACGTCGTGACCAACGACGACGGCTCGATCGAAGTGACCTGCCCGCCCAACGACTTCCCGGCGGTCAAGACCGCCCTCGAAGCGGCCGGTTTCAAGGCCGAACTGGCGGATGTGGTGATGAAGCCGCAGAACGAGGTGAGCTTTACCGGCGACGACGCGGTCAAGATGCAGAAGCTCCTGGACGCCCTGGAAAACCTGGACGACGTACAGGAAGTCTTCACCAACGCGGTGATCGAGGACTAAGTCCTCCGCCGCGCCCCATGGCGGCAGCCCGGCCCCGGCCAGCTGCCGCTTTTCGCATGCGTTTCTTTTCTGGCAGTGGATCATGAAAGTATTGGTTGTCGGTTCGGGCGGACGTGAGCACGCGCTGGCGTGGAAAATGGCCCAGTCCCCCAAGGTGCAAGTGGTGTACGTGGCGCCGGGCAACGGCGGCACGGCGCTCGACAAGCGCCTGCAGAACGTGCCGCTGACCGATCCCGAGGTGCTCGCCGCCTTCGTGGAGCGCGAAGGGGTGGCGTTCACCGTGGTCGGCCCCGAGGCCCCGCTGGCCGCCGGCATCGTCGACGTGTTCCGCGCCCGTGGCCTGCGCATCTTCGGGCCGACCCAGGCTGCCGCGCAGTTGGAGTCCTCCAAGGACTTCGCCAAGGCGTTCATGCATCGCCACAACATCCCCACGGCTGCCTACCAGACGTTTGCCGATGCGGCCGCCGCGCACGCCTACATCGACGCCCAGGGCGCCCCGATCGTGATCAAGGCCGATGGCCTGGCCGCCGGCAAGGGTGTGGTCGTGGCGATGACGCTGGAAGAAGCGCACCACGCCGTCGACATGATGCTGGCCGACAACAAGCTCGGCGATGCCGGCGCGCGCGTGGTCATCGAGGAATTCCTGGAAGGCGAGGAAGCCAGCTTCATCGTGCTGGTGGATGGCAAGAACGTGCTCGCCCTGGCCACCAGCCAGGACCACAAGCGCCTGCTGGACGCCGATGCCGGCCCCAACACCGGCGGCATGGGCGCCTACTCGCCCGCCCCGGTGGTTACGCCGGCGCTGCACGCCCGTGCACTGCGCGAGATCATCATGCCGACCGTGCGCGGCATGGAAAAGGATGGCATCCCGTACACGGGCTTCCTGTACGCCGGCCTGATGATCGACAAGGACGGCAACCCGAAGACGCTCGAGTTCAACTGCCGCATGGGCGATCCGGAGACGCAGCCGATCATGGCGCGCCTGAAGACCGACCTCGTGGACGTGATGGAAGCGGCCGTGGACGGCAAGCTCGACCAGGTGGAACTGGACTGGGACCGCCGTACCGCGCTGGGCGTGGTGATGGCTGCCTACAACTACCCGGAAGACCCGCGCAAGGGCGATGCCATCACCGGCATTCCCGCCGAGACGGTCGAGGCCGTGACGTTCCACGCCGGCACCACGCTCAAGGACGGCACCCTGCTGACCTCGGGCGGCCGCGTGCTCTGCGTGGTGGGCCTGGCCGACACCGTCAAGGCCGCGCAGCGCGCTGCCTACGCGGCTGTGGAGCAGATCCGCTTCGACGGCATGCAGTTCCGCACCGACATTGGCTACCGCGCCATCAAGCGCTGATGCGCGCACCGGACGCCCCCGCGCCAGCTTCACGGCGCGGCGGGAGTCCAGCCGGTACAATCATGACAGCGCCATGACGGCCGCGCCCTCCGGGCGGCCGTCGCGCTACCGGCCCATCCGATTCCGCCCATCATGATCGACTCCCAGGCAGTCCGCGCCTACCTGCTCGGCTTGCAAGACCGCATCACCGACGCCATTGCCGCCGTGGACGGCCAGCCATTCCTGACCGACGAATGGGAAAAGCCACCGACCGAGCGCCTGCGCGGCAATGGCCGCACCCGCATTCTGGAAGGCGGCGCCGTGATGGAGCGCGCCGGCGTGGGCTTCTCCCACGTGCGCGGCGACACCCTGCCCCCCTCGGCCAGCGCCAACCGGCCCGAACTGGCCGGGCGCAGCTTCGAGGCCATGGGCGTCTCGCTGGTGTTCCATCCGCGCAATCCGTACGTGCCGACGGTGCACATGAACGTGCGCTGCTTCGTGGCCGTGAAGCCCGATGCGGACCCGGTCTGGTGGTTCGGCGGCGGCATGGACCTGACGCCGTACTACGGCAATGCCGATGACTGCGCGCACTTCCACCGCACCTGCAAGACCGCGCTGGCGCCGTTCGGCGACGACCTGTACCCGCGCTTCAAGCAGTGGTGCGACGATTATTTCTTCCTGCGCCACCGGGGCGAGGCGCGCGGCATCGGCGGGGTGTTCTTCGACGATTTCGCCGCGCTGGGCTTCGACCGCAGCTTCGCGATGATGCAATCGGTCGGCGACGCCTTCCTCGACGCCTACCTCCCCATCCTCGAAGCCCGCAAGGACACGCCCTACGGCGCGCGCGAGCGCGACTTCCAGGCCTACCGGCGCGGGCGCTACGTGGAATTCAACCTGGTATTCGACCGCGGCACGCTGTTCGGCCTGCAATCGGGCGGCCGCGCCGAATCCATCCTGATGTCGATGCCGCCGCAGGTGACCTGGCGCTACGACTGGCAACCCGAGCCGGGCAGCGCGGAGGCCGCGCTGTACACCGACTTCCTGCCGGCACGCGAGTGGGCCTGACGGCGAGTGTGATGACTGTTCCTGAAGACTCCCGCGCAACCCACCCCGCCCCGTCCACCGGCCGCCCGTACCGCCTGGGTATCCTGGGCGGCACCTTCGATCCGCCGCATCGCGGCCATGTCGCGCTGGCGCAACTCTGCATCGACCATCTGGCGCTCGACGAGCTGGTCTGGATCCCCACCGGCCAGTCCTGGCAGAAGGGTGACCAGGTAACGCCCGCCGCCGACCGCTTTGCCATGACCGAACTGGCCGCAGCCACGCTGGACAGCCCGCGCGCCAAGATACGAGTAAGCCGCATGGAGGTGGACCGGGCCGGCCCGAGCTATACCATCGACACGGTGCGCCACCTGCGCGACGAATACGGCCCGGATACCTCCATGGCCTGGCTGATGGGCGCCGACCAGTTGCTGCGCCTGCACACATGGCACGGGTGGGAGGCGCTGTTCGAACAAGTGCACCTGTGCATCGCCACCCGGCCCGGTTTCGACCTCGCCGCGCTGGACGGTCCGGTGCTCGAAGCCATGAACCAGCGGCTGGCGGACACGCACCTGATACAATGCACGCCCTCCGGCCGGATGTGGATCGACCAGACCCTTGCCGTCGATCTGTCCTCCACCGGTCTGCGCCAGCGCCTGGCCGATGGCCAGCCGGCGGATGACCAACTGCCTGCCGGCGTGGCACACTACATCGCGAGTCGCGGGTTGTACCGCAATCCCTGAGCCGGCTCGCCCCTATCCCGAACGAAGCTGAACAAGAAAGACACCATGGATATTCGTAAACTGCAACGCGCCATCGTCGACGGGCTCGAAGATGTCAAAGCGCAGGACATCAAGGTGTTCGACACCACTCACCTGACCGAACTATTCGACCGGGTGGTGATCGCCAGCGGTAGTTCGAACCGCCAGACCAAGGCGCTTGCTGCCTCTGTGCGGGATACGGTGAAGGACGCTGGCGGCCATATCATTGCCGTCGAGGGTCTGGAGACCGGCGAGTGGGTGCTGGTGGACTGCGGCGACGCCGTGGTGCACATCCTCCAGCCGCAACTGCGCCTGTACTACAACCTCGAGGAAATCTGGGGCGACAAGCCGGTGCGCGTGAAGCTGACCGGCGCCAGGAGCCTGGCCAAGGCCAGCGAGCCGATGGACGAGGACGAAGCCGAGGCCTCCGCACCGGCACCGCGTTCGCGCCGTGCCTCGAGCCTGCGCCCGGCGCTGGCCAAGCTGCCGGAAGGCATGAAGGAACCTTCGCCGCCGATGGGCCACGAAGACACCGATCCGGACGCCATCGCCACCATCCGCAAGCCGGTGCGCAAGACCAGCACCGGCGCCGCCACCAAGACGGCGGCTGCCAAGACGCCGGCCCGCAAAGCCCCGGCCGTGAAGGCGCCGGCCCGCAAGGTGGCAACCAAGACGGCTACGAAGCCGGCAACAAAGACCGCCGCCAAGGCCCCGGCACGCAAGGCGCCGGCCGCCAAGAAGGCTGCGACCAAGACCGCCGCGCCGCGCAAGCGCTCGGCCTGAGTCAGCGGATTCGACTTAAGCCGTCCGCACCGATCCACCAGGTATCGCCAGATCGCCCATGCAACTCGTGATCGTGGCCGTCGGCCACAAGATGCCCGGCTGGATCGAAACCGGCTTCGGCGAGTATGCCAAGCGCATGCCGCCGGAGTTGCGCATCGAACTGCGCGAGGTCAAGCCGGAAGCCCGTTCGTCGAGCAACAACGCCGCCACGGTCATGCAGCGGGAAGCCGCGCGCATCGACGCCGTGCTCGGTTCGCTGTCCAAGCAATGCCGGATCGTTGCGCTCGATGAACGCGGGCGCGACTTCACCACGGTGCAGCTGGCCGACCAGCTGACCGGCTGGCAGCGCGAAGGCGGCGACGTGGCTTTCCTGATTGGCGGCGCGGACGGGCTCGACCCGGCCCTCAAGGCGCGCGCCAGCACGCTGATCCGGCTCTCCAGCCTGACGCTGCCGCACGGCATGGTGCGCGTGCTGCTGGCCGAGCAGCTCTACCGCGCCTGGTCGGTCACGCAAAACCACCCGTATCACCGGGTCTGAGTTCCCGCCGCCGACGGTTACAATCGCCGCATCGATTTTCCCGATGCGCGCCGTGACCCACGACCTCCTCTACCTCGCCTCCCAAAGCCCGCGCCGCCGCGAACTGCTGACGCAGCTCGGCGTCTCCCACGAACTGCTGCTCGCCGATGACGACGAGGACGCCGAAGCGCTCGAAGCCGTGCTCCCCGGCGAGACGCCCGACGCCTACGTGCAGCGCGTCTGCGCGCTCAAGGCCGAGGCCGCCCTGCGCCGCCGCGAGCGCCGCGCCCTGCCCGACCATCCGATTCTGACCTCGGACACCACGGTATGCCGGGGTGGCGACATCCTGGGCAAGCCGGCCGACCCTGACGATGCCGCCGCGATGCTGGCCGCGCTCGCCGGCACCACCCACCGCGTGCTGACCGCCGTGACCGTGGTTTCCACACTCGGCCAGCGCCATGCGCTGTCGATCTCGCACGTCACTTTCCGGCCGATGAACGCCGATGAGATCGCCCGCTACGTGGCCAGCGGCGAGCCGCTCGGCAAGGCTGGCGCGTACGGCATCCAGGGCCGCGCGGCCGAGTTTGTCGAACGAATCGACGGCAGCTATTCGGGTATCATGGGCTTGCCCTTGTTCGAGACCGCGGCCCTGCTGCGCGAGGCCGGCCTGCGTTTCTGAGCGCCCCGTCCCGCAGCCATCCCGCCCGGCGCCGAACGACAACAACAAGCCGCCGACAACACGGCAGCGCGCATCCATCGCTATGACTGAAGACATCCTCGTCAACATCACGCCGCAAGAGACGCGCGTTGCCATCGTGCAGCAGGCCGCCGTGCAGGAACTGCATGTCGAGCGCACGCTGACGCGCGGGCTGGTGGGCAATATCTATCTCGGCAAGGTCGTGCGCGTGCTGCCGGGCATGCAATCCGCATTCATCGACATCGGCCTCGAGCGCGCGGCCTTCCTGCACGTGGCCGACATCTGGCATCCGCGCGACCCCGACAAGAACGGCACCGCGCAGCTCGCCATCGAAAAGACGCTGTTCGAGGGCCAGGCCCTGATGGTGCAGGTCATCAAGGACCCCATCGGCACCAAGGGCGCGCGGCTGTCCACGCAGATCAGCATTGCCGGCCGGACGCTGGTGTACCTGCCCCAGGACCCGCATATCGGCATCTCGCAACGCATCGAGGGCGAGGTAGACCGCGAGGCGCTGCGCGCCCGCGTGCAGGGGCTGGTGCCGCGCGACGAGCGTGGTGGCTTCATCGTGCGTACCATCGCCGAGGAAGCCAGCGACGACGAACTCGGCAACGACATCGCCTACCTGCGCAAGATCTGGGCGTCGATCCGCCTGAACGCGACCACCCAGCCGGCCACCAGCCTGCTGTACCAGGACCTGAACCTGGCCCAGCGCGTGCTGCGCGACTTCATCAACGACGCCACGGGCGTGATCCAGATCGACTCGCGCGAGAACTACCAGAAGCTGGTGGAGTTCGCCCAGGAGTACACCCCGGCCGTGCTGCCCCGGCTCTCGCACTACACCGGCGAGCGGCCGATCTTCGACCTGTTCAATATCGACGCCGAGATCGAAAAGGCGCTGTCGCGGCGGGTGGACCTGAAGTCCGGCGGTTACCTGATGATCGACCAGACCGAGGCGATGACGACGATCGACGTCAACACGGGCGGCTACGTCGGCGCCCGCAACTTCGACGACACGATCTTCAAGACCAACCTCGAGGCCGCGCACACCATCGCCCGGCAACTGCGGCTGCGCAACCTCGGCGGCATCATCATCATCGATTTCATCGACATGGAGAACGTGGAGCATCGCGACGCGGTGCTCTCCGAGCTGAAGCGCGCGCTGTCCCGGGACCGCACCCGGATCACGGTGAACAGCTTCTCGCAGCTCGGGCTGGTGGAGATGACCCGCAAGCGTACGCGTGAGTCGCTGGCGCACGTGCTGTGCGAGCAGTGCCCGGTCTGCTCGGGCAAGGGCCAGGTCAAGACGCCGCGCACGGTCTGCTACGACATCCTGCGCGAGATCATGCGCGAGTCCCGCCAGTTCAACCCGCGCGAGTTCCGCATCCTGGCCTCCCAGGAAGTGATCGATCTGTTCCTCGAGGAAGAAAGCCAGCATCTGGCGATGCTCAACGACTTCATCGGCAAGCCGATTTCGCTCCAGGTGGAATCCACGTTCCATCAGGAACAGTACGACATCATCCTGATGTAAAGTGCATTGGGCGCCACGCGCCCAATACCTCACCCCGCAGACATTCCCCCCACACTCTCCCGCGCCACGTCATCGTTCTGTCATCCGCTCCCCCCAGAATGCGCCAAGTCATTCAAGCAAGGGAGTCGACATGACGCATGCAATCGAAGTCCGCGGACTCAGCAAATCGTTCCGCGCGGACCGCAAGGCGCTTGACGATGTCACGCTGCACGTCGCGCCGGGCGAAATGGTGGCCCTGCTGGGCGCCTCGGGTTCTGGCAAGTCCACGCTGCTGCGCCATGTGGCCGGCTTCGTGACCGGCGACGCCGGCGAGATCCTGGTCAATGGCCGCTCCATCCAGCGCCAGGGCCGCCTGGCCGGCAACGTGCGCAAGGTGCGCGCCGAGATCGGCTTTGTGTTCCAGCAGTTCAACCTGGTCGGCCGCCTGCCGGTCATCACCAACGTGCTCGTCGGCATGCTCACCCGCATCCCGGCCTGGCGCAGCCTGTTCCGCCTGTTCAAGGCTGATGAAGTGCAAGCCGGCCTCGATGCACTTGCCCAGGTTGGTATAGACGACTATGCGTTTCAGCGTGCCTCCACGCTCTCGGGCGGCCAGCAGCAGCGCGCCGCCATCGCACGCACGCTGGTGCAGAACGCCAAGGTCATCCTGGCCGACGAACCGATTGCCTCGCTGGACCCGGAATCGTCGCGCCGCGTGATGGCCCTGCTCTCGCAGATCAACCGCACCCGCAAGGTGGCCGTGGTGGTGTCGCTGCACCAGGTAGATGTGGCCATGCGCTACTGCCCCCGTGTGGTGGCGCTGCGCCAGGGCAAGGTGGTCTACGACGGCCCGTCCGCCGCGCTCACGCCGGGCATGCTGCGCGACCTGTACGGCACCGAGGCCGACGAACTGCTCCACGACTCGGTACCCGACCAGGCCGACACCACCAGCGCCATGCCGGTGCCGGCCATGGTGACGATGAACCTCGCAGCCGCCTGAACGCCGCCGCGTCATCGCACCCCGTTTTCGCTTTCCCGCTGTCTTGCGGTCATTTGCCGTTATCCACAACGACTCATCCGAAACGGAGTCACACATGCTTCGCAGAACCTTTCTCGCCGTGGTCGCCTCGGGCGTCGTGGCCCTGCCCGCCTACGCCCAGGACGCCAAGACCCTGAACATCGGCTTTATCTCGACGGAATCGTCGTCGAACCTGAAGTCCGCCTGGCAGCCGCTGATCGACGACCTGAGCAAGGCGCTCGGCGTGCCGGTCAAGCCGTTCTTCGCCTCCGACTACGCCGGCATCATCGAAGGCATGCGCTTCAACAAGGTGCAGATCGGCTGGTTCGGCAACAAGTCGGCCATGGAAGCCGTCGACCGCGCCAACGGCGAGGTGTTCGCCTCCGTGATCGACAAGGACGGCAACCCGGGCTACTGGTCGCTGCTGGTCGTGCGCAAGGACAGCGACCTGAAGACCGTGGAAGACGTGATCAAGCGCGGCAAGGAGCTCTCCTACGGCGCCGGCGACCCGAACTCCACGTCCGGCACGGCCGTGCCGGGCTACTACCTGTGGGGCGCCCACAAGGTGGAGCCGAAGACGCTGTTCAAGGCCGTGCGCATCAGCAACCACGAGACCAACCTGCTCTCCGTGCTGAACAAGCAGGTGGACGTGGCCGTGAACAACACCGAGAACTTCGAGCGCTATCGCATCAACACGGGCAAGAATGCCTATGACGAGGTGCGCGTGCTGTGGAAGAGCCCGCTGATCGCCGCAGACCCCATGGTCTACCGCAAGGACCTGCCGGCCGAGACGAAGAAAAAGATCCAGGATTTCTTCGTCAACTACGGCAAGGGGGCCGACGCCGCGCGCGAAAAGCAGGTGCTGACCACGCTGACCTACCAGGGCTTCCGCGTGTCGTCGGACGCGCAGCTGCTGCCGATCCGCCAGATCGAGTTGGCCAAGCAGAAGTCCAAGATCGAGACGGACACCACGCTGGCCGCCGCCGACAAGGAAAAGCAGCTGGCTGACGTGTCGCGCCGCCTGGCCGAGATCGACAAGGCCATCAGCGCCCAGTAAGCCGTACCCCGCCCAGGGCCGATGGCGCGCTGCCATCGGCCTTGTGCCATCTTCACCGTATTCCATCCGATGCCCCCCATGACCGCCACCGCCAAGCCCGGCCTCCCGCCCCCGTCCCCCGCGCCGCACAGCAACGTCCGCCCGCCGCGCACCTCGCTGTCCATGATGCTGGTCTGGGCGATCGTGCTGGCCTTGCTCGCCATGTCCTGGCAAGGCGCCGACATGCGCCCGATGGACCTGCTGCGCGACTCCGGCAACATGGCGAAGTTCGCCGCCGACTTCTTCCCGCCCAATTTCCGCGACTGGCGCAACTACCTCGACGAGATGCTCGTGACCGTGCAGATCGCGCTCTGGGGTACCGCCATCGCCGTGTTCATGGCCGTGCCGCTCGGCCTGCTGTGCTCCGCCAATATCGTGCCGGTGTGGGTCTACCAGCCGGCGCGCCGCATCATGGACGCCTGCCGCGCCATCAACGAGATGGTCTTTGCGATGCTGTTCATCGTGGCCGTGGGGCTGGGCCCGTTCGCGGGCGTGCTGGCGATCTGGATCCACACCACGGGCGTGCTGGCCAAGCTGTTCGCCGAAGCCGTGGAAGCCATCGACCCCCGCCCCGTGGAAGGCGTGCGCGCCACCGGGGCCGGCCCGATCGAGGAAATCGTCTATGGCGTGATTCCGCAGGTGCTGCCGCTGTGGCTGTCGTTCGCGCTGTACCGCTTCGAGTCGAACGTGCGCTCGGCGTCGGTGGTCGGCATCGTGGGCGCCGGCGGCATCGGCACCGTGCTCTGGGAGATCATCCGCAGCTTCCAGTACGCGCAGACGTGTGCGGTGATGATCATCATCATCCTGTTCGTCACCGGCATCGACATCGTGTCCGCGCAGATCCGCAAGGTGCTCGTATGAGCGCGGACCGCCTGACCCTGGCACGCATCGAGACGCTCTTCGCCAACCACGGCAAGGACTGGTATGGCGGCGAGGCGATCAGCCAGACCGCCCACGCGCTGCAGTGCGCGCAGTTGGCCGAGCAGGCCGGCGAGCCGGCGGCGCTGGTGGCCGCCGCGCTGCTGCACGACGTGGGTCATCTGATGCTGGCCGAGAGCAGCACCACCGACATGCGCCACCAGGAGGCCGCCGCCCAGGCGCTGGCCGACCTGTTCGGCGCGGACGTGACCGAGCCTGTACGCCTGCACGTGGCCGCCAAGCGCTACCTGTGCGCGGTGGACCCGGCCTACTTTGCCACGCTCTCGCCCGCCTCGGTCCACAGCCTGGCCCTGCAGGGCGGACCGTACGACGCCGCGCAGGCGGACGCCTTCATCGCCAGCCCGCATGCCGAGGCAGCGGTGCGGCTGCGCCGCTACGACGATCTGGCCAAGGTGGTGGATTTGCCGACGCCGGCGCTGGCGCACTATCTGGGCTTCGCCGCGCGCTGCGCACGGCACGCCTGAGCCACGCGCCCATGAAAAATGCCCGGGAGTCCCGGGCATTTTTCATTCGATCCGGGGCTCAGTCGTGCCCTACCCCAATCAGCCGGGCGAACGACGCCGCCGAGTCATCCAGCGCCCCGCTATTGTCGATCTCGACCAGCCTGCAGCCGGCCGGCACGTCGAACGCCTGCCCTGCGCGCGCCAGCCGCTGTGCGATCGCCGCTTCCGACTCCCGGCCACGCTGGCGCAGGCGCGCCGCCAGGGCCTCGGGCTTCACGCGCACGTGCACCGCGCACAGGCCCGGATAACGGGCGACTGCCTTCGGCAGGTACTCGCGCGAGCCATTGACGATGACCTTGAGCCCGCGCGCGAGCCAGTCCTCGATTTCCACCCCGATGCCGTAGTCCAGCCCATGGCTGTGCCAGTGCAGCGCCATGCAGCCGAGCGCCTGGCGGCGTGCGAACTCGTCAGTGGAGAGCGCCACCGAGGCCTCGTTGGCATCGGCGGCGCGCGTGATGTAGCGGTGGGCCACCACCACGCGGTCCTGCGGCCCCAGCCGCTCGCGCAGCGCGCGCAGCAGCGAATCCTTGCCGCTGCCAGAGGGGCCCATCACGTAGAACAGGCCGTGGCCGTCCGCGTGGGGCTCGATGCCGGAGTCGGCACGGGTATAGGTCGTCATGATCCGAGGAACGCCACGCCCGTGCCATCGCGCGTGCTGCCGTTGAAGCCGTAGTGGCGCGCGACGAGGAAATCGGCGCCGGGCTCGGGCTGCACGAACACGGCGATGCCGTCCACATGCATCGGCGCGCTGCAGAGCGACTGGCTGGCCGGCGCGAGTTGCGCCAGCGCGGCGGCTTGCGCCGCGGCGTCGAGCATGCCGGTGAGGGTGATATGAAAGGTGAAGGTCTCGAACACGTAGGGGTAGCCCCACGCCTCGAGCATGCGCCGCTGGGCGGCGGTGAGCTGGTCCGGCTTGCGCTTGCGCAGCTCCGCCTCGGTGGGCGGCGCGCGGAACGGTTCGAAGGCCCGCACGCAGCCATCTGCCAGCGCGTGCATCCGGCGTGCGCCATCGTGGCTCTCCGCGCCGTCATCGAGACACCACGCCAGGAAGCCGCGCAGCGCGCGCAGCGTGAGCCGGGCGTGGAAGGCATCGAGCCCGCGCGCGAAGTCCCGCGCGGCGGCGTCGAGCATCGGGCCGTCCGTGCCCGCCGCCAGCCGGAACGGTGGCTTCAGCGTGGCGTGGAGGCCGTAGTGGGCGGGCGCCGCCACCCAGGCGTCCGGGCGCGGCCCGAGGTCCTTCGGCAGTGGCAGCGGCGCGCTGGTATCGGCATCGCGCCCCAGCCACTGCGCGCCGAACGTGCGGAACGGCTCGGCCGGCGCCAGGTAGATCGCGAAGCGCGAGGCGGCCATCGTCATGCGGCCAGACTGCCTGCGTCGCCCTCCGCCGCGTAGCGGGCATCGGCGATGTCGATCATCGGCAGCACGCGCGTGGCGTGCTTCAGCTCACCGTTGACGATGGTGCCGCACACGCGCGGCAGGCCCGGCACGCTGTCATCGACGAGGATGGCGTCGGCGCGCAGCCCCGGCGCGAGCACGCCCCGGTCGCGCAGGCCAGCCGCACGGGCCGGGTTGCGCGAGACGAGGTGCCAGGCGTCCGCCAGCGAGACCACGCCAAGCTGCGCGAGCTTGAACGCGGCCTGGATCGGCGCGGGATAGTAATAGTCGGAGGCCAGCACCGTGCACAGGCCCGCCGCCACCATCTCGGTGGCGTTCGGGGCGCCGGTGTGGCTGGTGCCGCGCACCACGTTAGGCGCGCCGAACACGGTTTCGTCGCCGATCTGGCGGGCGAGCTTCGCGACCTCGATGGTCAGCGGGAACTCGGCGATATGGCAGCCCTGGCGGTGATAGTGCTGGCGCGTGGCGAGGTCCGGGTCGTCGTGCGAAGCCACCGGCAGGCCCGCCACGCGGGCGGCCGCGATCAGGCTGGACACGCCCGCCGGCACGTCCTGCGCGTTGCGGCTGGCCGTGCGCAGGCGCGTACGGAAGGTCTCGGGGTCGCACTCGGCGCGCTCGGCGTACTGGGCCAGCTTGCTGTCGTTGGCCATCTTGCGCGCCATCATCGGCAGGTGATCGTTGATGGCGAGCAGGCCGACGCGGCCATCGGCCATCCAGGACAGCGCGGTCTCCACGCCGGCGAGGTGATAGGCCTCGAAGCGCAGGTGCACCTTGTGGGAGACCCCCAGCACCGGTTGCAGGTGCGCCAGGGCATCGAACATACGCAGCGCGTAGGCTTCGCCACGCAGGCCGCCTTCCCAGGACAGCGTCACGCCGTGGAATTCGGTCGTGATGCCGTGCGACAGCAGTTGGCGGTCCACGTCGAGCAGCGCGCCCGCGTACGGAAAGCTCACGCCGGGGCGCGGCATCACGGCGCGCTCGAAGGCATCGCCATGGATGTCGACGATGCCGGGCAGCACCAGCAGGTCGCCCGCATCGATGCAGGGGCCGTTCTCGGGCGCCTGTTGCGGCGACGCGATGCTGCCCTGGTCGAAACCCAGCGTTGCCGGGCCAATGGCGGCCGCGCCCAGCACACGGCGACCCGTGATGCCGGCCAGCCGCGCCGAATGAGTTTGGTTTGTCGTAGGCATGGACAACACACTACCCCTGGTTGATGACAGTCGCATGTCTACACCGGATGTCTAGACCAATGCGATGCAAGCGCCGCCCCTCGCGGCGCACCCGGATTCAGTCGCTATCGGAGACGGTGAGCTGCACCCAGTCTCCGGCAAAGCGGGTCATGCTGTATTGCAGCGGCGCGCCGTCGATGTCCACATTGAGGGCTTCCACCTGCAGCACCGGCCGCGTCTTGGGCTGGTTCAGCAGCCGCGCCACGGGCGCGCTCGGCATGGCGGCGGTGATGCGCGACCACTTGCGCGTGTAGTCGGCAATGCCGAAGTGCGCCAGCGCGCGCGAGATCGACAACTTGGCGCGCACCTGCTCCTCCATGCCCGGGAAGCGCTTGGGGTCGAAGTAGTGCTCGGCTACGTCGATGGTGCGATCCTCGGCCTTGCCCACCATCTGCACGTGCAGCACGTCGGCATTGCGCGCCAGACCGAGGTGCTTGGCCACCTCCGGCGCGCGGATCACCTGGCTGCCCAGGATCTCCATATGCCCGCGCATGCCCTGCGCGGCCAGGTTCTGCGAGAACCGCGTCCGGCGCCCGATGGCGTAGTCGATGGCGTGCTCCTGCACGAAGGTGCCGCGCCCCTGCTCGATGCGCACGAGGCCGCTCAGCTCCAGCTCGCCCATGGCGCGCCGGATGGTGTGACGGTTCACGGCAAAGCGCGTGGCCAGCTCCGGCTCGGGCGGCAGCTGCTCGCCCGGGCCGTAGAGCTTGTTGCGGATGTCGTCCGCCAGCGCCTCACCAATCTGGCGCCACACGGCCACGCCGGAGCCACGTTCGACTTCCCGATCAGACATCGCTTCCCTCTTTCATCATGCATTCATCGTAAATCCACAATTGCGTGCGATTGTGCCTCAGCCGGAGCGCCCGCGTGGCGTGCCCGATCAATCCGCTCCGGGTCGGCCAGCGCGTCATGAAACCTTCATGTGGCTGTGGTCTAGTATCGCCGTGATGTGGTATTTTACATCTAAACGTATAGACGTATAGGGGTGATGATGCAAAGCGAAACCAATGCGGCACGCGCCGCATGGCTGCGAACCCTGGCCCTGGCGCAGTCTGACGCGCTGGACGCGGCCTACGCGCGGCTTGGCGAGGCAGCGGCGCTGCCGGCCTACCGCCTGCTGCGCAAGCCGGAGTCGGGCATGGCCATGGTGCGGGGCCGCGCCGGCGGCACGGGCGCCCAGTTCAATCTGGGCGAGATGACCGTCACGCGCTGCGCCGTGGTGATCGAGGATGGGGAAGCCGGTGGAACCGCCGGCGTGGCCTACGTGCAGGGCCGTGGCGCCCGCCATGCCGAGCAGGCCGCCGTGCTGGACGCCCTGCTCCAGCTTCCGGCCTGGCACCCGCGCGTGACCGACCTCGTCCTGGCCCCGATGGCGCAGGCCTTTGCCGAGCGCGCGGCGCAGCAGGCCGCCACCGCCGCGCAGACGCGCGTCGAATTCTTCACGATGGCACGCGGAGAAGACTGACATGCCCACCACGCAAGCAAATCTGCCGAACTTCGGCACGCCGGCCGCCTCGCTGCTGCCCGGCTTCGACAACCCGGTCGATGACGCCCAGCAGGTGTTCCGCGCCACGCTGGAAGCCTTCGCCCATCCGGGCCGGCTGGAGACGCTGCCCGCCACCAGCGGCGTGCCCGAGGGCCTCTCGCCCGCGCTGGCAGCGCTGCTGCTGACGCTGGCCGACCCCGACACGCCGGTCTGGCTGCCCGCCGCCGTCCCCGCCCCGGCGCGCGCCTTCCTGCGCTTCCACTGCGGCTGCCCGCTGGTCGATCAGCTCGATGCCGCCAGCTTCGTCTGCGTGCCGGCCGGCCATGCGATGCCCGCCCTCGCCGACTGCGCCCAGGGCCAGCCGGCCTACCCGGACCGCTCGGCCACGCTGATCGTGGAGGTGGCCTCGCTGACCGAAGGCGACACGCTCACGCTGCACGGCCCCGGCATCGAGACCACGCAGGCGCTGACCGTCACCGGCCTGCCCGCCGATTTCCCGGCGAGCTGGCGCGCGAACAACGCCGGCTTCCCGCTCGGTGTGGACCTGCTGCTGGCCAGCGGCGACCAATTCTGCGCACTGACGCGCACCACGCACCTTACGCACCTTACGCACCTGACGCACCTGACGCACCTGACGCACGGGGAGAACTGACATGTACGTAGCCGTGAAGGGAGGCGAACGCGCCATCCTGAACTCGTACCAGATGCTCGACAGCTATCGCCGTGGCGATACGTCGGTGCCGGAACTCACGCTCGCCCAGATCCGCGAGCAGATGCCGCTGGCCGTGGCCCGCGTGATGGCCGAAGGCTCGCTCTACGACCCGCACCTCGCCGCCCTCGCCCTCAAGCAGGCCGCCGGCGACCAGATCGAGGCGATCTTCCTGCTGCGCGCCTATCGCACCACGCTGGCGCGCTTCGGCTACACCCAGCCGCTCGATACCGGCGCCATGCGCCTGCAACGCCGCATTTCGTCGACGTTCAAGGACGTGCCGGGCGGCCAGGTACTCGGCCCGACCTACGACTACACCCAGCGGCTGCTCGACTTCACGCTCGAAGCCGGCCGCGACCCCGAACCGCTGCCGCCCTCCGCCCAGCCGCTGGCCAGCGGCATGCCGCGCGTGACGGGCCTGCTGGAAGCCGATGAACTGGTGGAAGCGGACACCATCCCGCCCGGCGACCCCGCCCCGCCGGACCTGACGCGCGAGCCGCTGACCTTGCCGGCCGACCGCGCCGCCCGCCTGCAGAACCTGGCGCGCGGTGACGAGGGCTTCCTGCTGTCGATGGGTTACTCGACCCAGCGCGGCTACGGCAACTCGCACCCGTTCGCGGCGGAGATCCGCTACGGCACCGCCGAGGTGGAACTGTTCGTCGAGGAACTGGGCTTCGCCGTGACGATCGGCGAGGTCGAGCTGACCGAGTGCCAGATGGTCAGCCAGTTCAGCGGCAATGCCGACGAGGCGCCCCGCTTCACGCGCGGCTACGGGCTGGTGTTCGGCTACAACGAGCGCAAGGCCATGTCGATGGCGCTGGCGGACCGTGCGATGCGGGCGGCGGAGCTGGGCGAAGCCGCCGACGCCCCGGCCAACGACATCGAATTCATGCTTTATCACAGCGACAACGTGGAGGCCTCGGGCTTCGTCCAGCACTTGAAGCTGCCCCACTACGTCGACTTCCAGGCCAACCTGGAACTGCTGCGCCGCCTGCGCGCCGAGCAGGAGGCCGCCGCGCCGCAAGCCGCATCCGCGCCGACGCCGGCCCCCGCACCGGCCGCCACCCAAGAGGAAACGCTGGCATGACACAGACCATCGCCCATCCGGCCACCGTCGCCCGCGACGACCACTACAACTTCGGCTACCTCGACGAATCCACCAAGCGCATGCTGCGCCGCGCACTGCTCAAGGCCGTGGCGATTCCGGGCTACCAGGTGCCGTTCGGCAGCCGCGAGATGCCGCTGCCCTATGGCTGGGGCACGGGCGGCATCCAGGTGACGGCCGCCATCATCGGCAAGCAGGACGTGCTGAAGGTGATCGACCAGGGTTCCGACGACACCACCAACGCCATCAACATCCGCCGCTTCTTCGGCCGCGTGACCGGGGTGCAGACCACCGAGCGCACCGCCGAGGCATCGATCATCCAGACCCGCCACCGCATTCCCGAGACGGCACTGCGCGCGGGCCAGACCATGGTCTATCAGGTGCCCATTCCCGAGCCGCTGCGCTGGCTGGAGCCGAGCGAGACCGAGACGCGCACCATGCATGCGCTGTCCGAGTACGGCGCCATGCACGTCAAGCTTTACGAGGATATTGCCCACCACGGGCATATCGCCACGACCTACGACTATCCCGTGATCGTCAACCAGCGGTACATGATGCGTCCGTCGCCCATTCCGAAGTTCGACAACCCCAAGCTCGACCGCAGCCCCGCGCTGATGTTGTTCGGCGCCGGCCGCGAGAAGCGCGTCTACGCGGTGCCGCCGTACACGTCCGTCAAGAGCCTCGATTTCAAGGACCACCCGTTCACCGTGGAGAAGTGGTCCAGCTGCTGCGCCCAGTGCGGCGCCACCGACAGCTATCTCGACGAAATCATCACCGACGACGCCGGCACCCGCATGTTCGTCTGCTCGGACACCGAGTACTGCGCCGACCGCCAGGCCGCCCAGACCGTGGAAGCCGTGGAAGCCGTGGAAGCCGCGGGAGTGCGCCAATGACCGCCACGCCGCTTCTTTCCGTCCGCCACCTCACGCGCACCTGGGACGGCCTGCACGGCTGCCACGACGTCAGCTTCGACCTCTATCCGGGCGAAGTGCTCTGCGTGGTCGGCGAATCCGGCTCGGGCAAGAGCACGCTGCTGCAGGCCCTGTCGATGCAGGCGCCGCCGCAGCGCGGCAGCGTCAGCTATGACATGCGCGAATCGGGCCTGACCGACCTTGCCACACTCTCCAGCGCCCGCATGCGGCTGCTGGCGCGCACCGACTGGGGCTTCGTGCGCCAGCACGCCCGGGACGGCCTGCGCATGCAGGTCAGCGCCGGCGCCAACATCGCCGAGCGGCTGATGGCCGTGGGCGAGCGCCACTACGGCGATCTGCGCGAAGTGGCTGGCGCCTGGCTCGAAAAGATGGAAATCGACCTGTCCCGGCTCGACGACGTGCCCGGCACGTTCTCGGGCGGCATGCAGCAGCGCCTGCAGATCGCACGGAACCTCGTCACCCATCCGCGCCTGGTCTTCATGGACGAGCCGACCGCCTCGCTCGACGTCTCCGTGCAGGCCCGCCTGCTCGACCTGCTGCGCCGACTGGTGACCGATCTCGGCCTCGCCGCCGTGCTGGTCACCCACGATCTGGCCGTGGCCCGCCTGCTGGCCCACCGCACGCTGGTCATGCAGGGCGGCCGCGTGGTGGAACAGGGGCTGACCGACCAGATCCTCGACGACCCCCAGCACCCGTACACCCAGCTGCTGGTCTCCTCCATCCTGCAAGGCTGACGACGATGTCCACCGACAACCTCCACACCCCTGCCGAGCGACTGATCGAGGTGCGCGGCCTTGGGAAGATGTTCACGCTGCACAATCAGGGCGGCATCCGCCTGCCCGTGCTGCGCGCGATCGACTTCGACGCCGCGCGCGGCGAATGCCTGGTGCTGTCCGGCCGCTCCGGTACCGGCAAGAGCACGCTGCTGCGCTGCCTCTACGGCAACTATCTCGCCACCGAAGGCACCATCCGCCTGCGCGATACCAGCGCCGAAGGCGCGCCGTGGGTCGAACTGACGCAGGCCCCGGAGCAACGCATCCTGCACCTGCGCCGCCATGTGATCGGCTACGTCAGCCAGTTCCTGCGCGCCATCCCGCGCGTCTCGGCGCTCGACGTCGTGGCGGACCCGCTCCAGCAGCGCGGCACCTCGCACGAAGAAGCCCGCGCCCGCGCCGCCGTGCTGCTCGAACGGCTGAACCTGCCGCGCCGCCTCTGGGACCTGCCGCCCGCCACCTTCTCGGGCGGCGAGCAGCAGCGCGTGAACATCGCGCGCGGGCTGATCGGCGGCCATCCGATCCTGCTGCTGGACGAGCCCACCGCCTCGCTCGACGCTGACAACCGCGCCGTGGTGATCGACCTGATCCGCGAAGCCCTGGCCGAAGGCCGCGCACTGATCGGCATCTTCCACGACGAAGCCGTGCGCGACGCCGTGGCCACGCGCCTGCTGCCGCTGCAACCCGCTACCGCCATCGCCTGACGGACGACCGCCCCCATGACCACCACCTACCTGACCCACGCCACGCTGGTCCTGCCGGACCGCGTGCTGCAAGATAGCGCCCTGCTGATCGAGGATGGCCGCATCGCCGCCATCGAACCCGCCCCGGCTGCCGTGCCGGCCCACGCCACCGTGATCGACCTGCGCGGCCACGCGGTCATGCCGGGGCTGATCGACGTGCACTGCGACGCCATCGAGAAGGAAGCCGAGCCGCGCGCCAATGTGCTGTTTCCGCTGGACTTCGCCGTGGCGCAGGTGGACCGCCGCAACGCCGCCGCCGGCATCACCACGCCGTACCACGCGCTCTCGTTCGCCAGCAACCAGTTCGGCGTGCGCAACAACGACACCGCCGCCACGCTGGTGCGCACCGTGGCCGCGTACCGTGCGAGTAGCCTGGTCGACAACCGCATCCATTGCCGCTACGAGGTGACCGACGCCGCCGCCGTGCCCGTGCTCGAAATGCTGATGGCCGAAGGCGTGGTGGACCTGCTCTCCGTGATGGACCATTCGCCGGGCCAGGGCCAGTTCAAGACGCTGGACGCCTATCTCTCGTACATGATGGGCAACCACGGCATGAGCCGCGAGGAAGCCGCCGATGCCGCCGCCAAGAAGACGGCCGAGCTGGATGGCGCGCACGAGCGCGTGAACCGGCTGGTGGCCCGGGCGCACGAGCTGGGCATTCCCACGGCCAGCCACGACGACGACAGCCCCCAGCGCATCGCCGCGATGCAGGCACTCGGCGTGCGGATGAGCGAGTTCCCGATCAACCTGGAAACGGCCCGCGCGGCGGCCACGCACGCGCTGCCGACCATCCTCGGCGCCCCCAACGTGCTGCGCGGCAAGAGCCAGAGTGGGTCGATGCGCGCCATCGACGCCATCCACGCCGGGGTGGGCAACATCCTCTGCTCGGACTACCAGCCGTCCACGCTGATCGCCTCGGCCTACGCCGCCGCCAGGCAGGCCGACCTGCCGCTCAACGAGGCGCTGGCGCTGGTCACCGCCAACCCGGCCGACGCCTGCCTGCTCGCCGACCGGGGCCGCCTGGCGCCGGGCCTGCGCGCGGACCTGATCGCCGTGGCCACCGTGGCCGGGCAGCCGATGGTCACGCACACGTGGTCGGCGGGCCGGCTGGTGTTCTCGGCCGGCTACCCGGCTGGCGCGGTGCAGCATGCCGCGCCGCGCCAAGCCGTGCGCGAGGTCGCCTGATGGCGGACGCGCAGTCGGACGAACAGGCCGCCGGGCTGGCGCAGGTGGTGGCAGTGAGCCGCAGCCCCGTGCACGGCTTCAGCAAGCCGCGCGAGGCGTCTATCCGGCTGCTGCCCGGCATCGGCGTGGAAGGCGACGCCCATGCCGGCACTACGGTCAAGCACCGCTCGCGCGTGGCCGTGGACCCGACCCAGCCGAACCTGCGTCAGGTCCACCTGATCCACGCCGAGCTGCACGCGGCGCTGGCGGCAGCCGGATTCGACATCGGCTACGGGGAACTGGGCGAGAACATCACCACGGCCGGCATCGACCTGCTCGCGCTGCCGGTCGGCACCCGCTTGCGGATTGGCGATGCGCAGATCGAGATTACCGGGCTGCGCAACCCGTGCGCGCAGATCGAGCAGTTCCGCGAGGGCCTGTTGAGTCAGGTGGTGGTTAAGGACGCGCACGGCGAGATCGTGCGCAAGGCTGGCGTGATGGGCGTGGTGGTAGCGGGGGGCGTGGTGCGGCCCGGCCAGGGCATCGAGACAACGCTGCCGCCGCTGCCGCACAAGCGGCTCGAACGCGTCTGAAGCGGGTGTAAAGCGCGTTTAAATCAGGTCTGACAAGTACGAGAACCGGCGCGTGCCGGGCATCCCCTCACTATAGGTTGCCGGGACGGGCGCGTTCCTCAGGACTTGTCCCGATCCCCTCCCGCTCGCGTTCCGGCGCCGTCCTCTATATATATAAGGAAGGCGGGCCGCCTTGCAGGACGGCCGGATCGCACCGAGGAGCCAGCATGCCGTTCAAACCCACACTGCCAGCCATGCTGGCTGTTTTTTTATGTGCGGCATGCACGCCGCCGATGCTGGCCGACCGCTCGGCGCCCATGCAGGGCCCCACCGCCCCCAAGCCCTACCCGCCGCCGCCTGAAACCCGCGCCACGCCCATCGCGACGCGTGTGATCGACCTGTCCGGCAGCTGCAAGCGCACCGAGGAGGATGGTTTCCGCGAGGACGCGCTGGTCAAGGTCTCGCGCAATGCCGTGCAGACGCTGAAATGGAAGCTCTGGGTGTCCCGGAAGGGTTCGTGCCAGTTCGATCTGGAGGATTTCAAGCAGGTACAGCAGACGCCACACATCGAACTGCACGCGATTGACGGCAGTGCCTGCAAGCTGATGGTGTGGCAGGACCCGCGCCGGGTGACGCTGGCCCATGCCCGCTGCGAGAAGCACTGCACGCCGGGTATCTACGAGCAGGCGTGGCCGGTGCTGTTCGATCCAAAAAGCGGCGCTTGCGCGGAGATCCGCTAAGCGCTGCGGGGTGGTCGGAGGGGGTTACTGCTGGGTGGCGAACTGTATGCGGTGCAGGCCCGCGTAGAGTCCGTTGGCGGCGAGCAGTTCGGCATGGCTGCCATGCTCGGCCACGCGGCCCTGCTCCAGCACGACGATGCGGTCGGCGTTCTCGATCGTGGACAGCCGGTGGGCGATCACGAGCGTGGTCCGCCCCACCATCAGCGACTCCAGCGCCGCCTGCACCTGCCGCTCCGATTCGGAATCGAGCGCGGAGGTGGCCTCGTCCAGGATCAGGATCGGGGCATCCTTGTAGATCGCGCGCGCAATGGCCAGCCGCTGGCGCTGGCCGCCGGACAGCTTCATGCCGTTGTCGCCGATATTGGTTTCCAGCCCCTCCGGCAGGCCCTTGACCGTATCGGTCAGGTAGGCTGCTGCGAGTGCACGCTCCACGCGCGCCATATCGATCGCTTCACGCGGATGCACGCCGTAGGCCACATTAGCCGCCACGGTATCGTTGAACAGCACCACGTCCTGGCTCACGAACGCGATCTGGCGGCGCAGATCGGCCAGCGCAAACTGGCCGATGGGCTGGCCATCGAGCAGGATCCGGCCATCGGTCGGATCGAAGAAGCGCGGCACGAGATTGACCAGCGTGGTCTTGCCGCTGCCGGACGGACCGACCAGCGCTACCACCTCGCCCGGGGCCACCCGGAAATTGACATGCTGGAGCGCCGCCCGGCCGGCATCGCCATAACGGAAACCCACGTCCTCGAACACCAGATCGCCCTTGGCACGCTCCAGCGGCAGCCCTTCGGTCTGCGGCTCGATCGGCTCGTCGATGAGACGGAAGATCATCTCGGCGGCGGTCAGCCCGCGTTGCAGCGGCTGGTTCAGGTCGGTCAGGTGCTTGAGCGGCGAGATCAGCAGCAGCATCGCCATGACGAAGCCGGTGAAGCCGCCCACGGTGGTCTGGTTGCCCTGGGCCTGGATCATCGCGATGGTCAGGATCACGGACAGCGCCAGCGACGCCAGGAACGCGGTGACCGGCTGGTTCAGCCCGCCCGCCACGGCCATGCGCATCGAGTAGCCGCGCAGGCGCTCGGCCATGGCCTCGAAGCGCGACTGTTCGTAGGCCTCCCCGCCGTGCAGCTTGACCACCTTGTAGCCGCCGGCGGCTTCCTCGACCACGTACGCGGCCTCGTTGGTCAGCGTCTGGTGGTCACGGTTGAGCCGGCGCAGGCGCCGGTTCACCTTCGACATGATGAAGCCGATCACCGGCAGCAGCACCGCCACCACCAGGGTGAGCCGCCAGTTGGTATAGAACAGGTAGATCAGCAGCGCCAGCACGGTCAGCGAATCGCGCACCAGCGTGATCAGCACCCCGGTCAGGATCTGCATCACCTGGTTGACCTCGAAGATCACGGCATTGATCAGCGACGCGGCGGTGTTGCGGTGGAAGAACAGCGCGGGCGCCTGCAGCATCCGGCCGAACATCTGCATGCGCATCTTGAACAGCACGCGGTTCGAGATCTGCGCCAGCAGGTAGCCGGACGCGAACTGCGCCACGCCACGGACCAGCGCCACGCCAGTCAGCAGCGCGGGCACATGCCAGAGCTTGCCGGCGTAGTCGCCGCCAAACCCCTTGTCGAGCAGGTCGTTGACCACCTTCGGGATAATCCCCTCGCTGGCGGCCACCAGGCCCATGGCGAGGATGGCCAGCGCGAACAGGCGCATCTCGGGCTTCAGATAAGCCCAGACCCGCTTGAGGGTGTCGGCTTCCTGGGGCGTTTGTTTATTGTTTTCGTTCACGATGACTCCGCCCCGCTCGCACGGGGGGTTGTGCCTGCCAAGACTGCGACTACCGCTAGAATGGCGTTCCAAGAGGGGAACCTTGCAAGCATCTCTATGAAAATCTCTGTCGTACTGATTACGAAAAACGAGGCACACAATATCCGGGAGTGCCTCGAAAGCGTCTCCTGGTGCGACCGCGCGATTATAGTGGATTCGGGCAGCACGGACGGCACCGTGGAGGCTGCCCGCGCCATGGGTGCGGAGGTCTACGAAACCGCCACGTGGCCTGGTTTCGGCCCCCAGAAAAACCTCGCCCTCTCCAAGGCCCAGAGTGAGTGGGTCCTGTCCATCGACGCCGACGAGCGTGTCACGCCCGCGCTGCGCGACGAGATCCTGGCCGCCATCGACTCCGGCCAGTCCGATGCCTATGACATGCCCCGGCTCTCGCGGTTCTGCGGCCGGTTCATCCGCCACGGCGGCTGGTATCCGGACCGCCTCACCCGCCTGTTCCGGCTGGGCAAGGCCCGCTTCACCGATGACCTCGTCCACGAGAACGTGGTCACCGATGCTCCGGTGGCCCATCTGCGTTCACCGCTGCTGCACTACACCTACGACGACTTCTCGCAGGTGCTGCGCAAGATCGATCAATATTCAACGCTCGGCGCCCGGCAAGCCTTCGCGCGCGGCAAGACCGCCTCGCCAGCCAGCGCCCTGCTGCACGGCACCTGGGCGTTCCTGCGGACCTACCTGTTCCGGCGCGGCTTCCTCGACGGCCCGCAGGGGCTCGGCGTGGCGCTGATGAACGGACAGGCCAGTTACTACAAGTACGTCAAGCTGTGGCTGCTGCACCGGCAGGCAGCGGAGACACTCCCGCCATCAGCCGGTTTGCCACCACGCTGAATTCACGCGCAGTGGGCCCAAAGCCCATCTGCTCGATATGGACCGCCGCGTGCGCCAGCAGCGCGGCACGCAGCGAGACATCCCGCAGGCCCCGCCCGATCGCGTCGGCCAGCGCCGGCGCATCGCCGACCGGCACCAGCAGCCCCGCGCGGCCCTCGTCGAGAATCTCGCGCGGCCCGGTCGGGCAGTCGGTACTGACCACAACCTGACCGACCGCCAGCGCCTCCAGCAGAACATTCGGCAGCCCTTCCATCTTTGAACTGAACGCCATCAGGCGCGCGCGCCGGATCCAGGCGTACGGGTTCGACTGAAAACCCTGGAACGTGACGCGGTCAGCGATGCCGAGCGACTTCGCCAGCGCCTCGAGTTGCGGGCGGGAGGCACCATCTCCGACGATGACCAGCCTGTCCTCGATACCATCCGCCACCAGCCGTGCATAGGCGTGCAGCAGCGTGGTGAAGTCCTTCTGGCTTTCCTCGAGCCGACCCACCGACACGACGAACGGCCCGGCCGGCGCATCGACCGGTGCCTTGGCCTTCTCGCGGATGCTGTCCAGATCGATCGGGTTGTAGAGCCGCACGAACCGGTCTGCCGCCTCGGGGATCAGCGCCTGCGCATCGCGCAGCATGCTGTCGTTGAGCACCACCACGGCATCGTAGTGCTCGCGGCACTGCCGCCGCAGCTTGCGGAGCTTGCGGCCGTGCCCGCGCGCAAGGTGCGCCACGCTGAAATGCTGGTAGCCCATCATCGGCACAGGCAGCTTGCCCGTCAGCCGCGACACGGACATGTCGTAGTCCACCACCAGGTCATAGCCCTGCAGGATCTTGCGGAAGCGCCGGTTCAGCACCGGCTTGCGCACCGGCGGCAGCAGCAGTTCCTCGTAGATCTTGCCGAGCGGCCCGAGCTTGCGCTTCTTCTTGAGCTGCCGGCAGTGCGACAGCCAGGCCTCGGGCGCCAGCACGTGGACCTTCACGTCCTTCGGCAATCTCTCAAGAAAATGCGAGGCCAGTTCGTCCGACGGATAGGTGATCGTCAGCCCGATCTCGAACTGGCTGCGGTCCAGCGAGGTCAGCAGCGAGACCAGCGCGGTCTCGATTCCCCCATGCAGCAGATGCGTGACATGGAACAGGATGCGCCGCTTGCCGCCCTGCGTCATCGATTGCACCGCCGCCTCAGCCATAGATCATCCGGACGCTATCGCCCAGCGCGTTGCGGAAGGTGGTCAGCGCGTCGTCCGACGGCGTGACCTGCCATTGGTCGCCCAGCGTGGCCTCGCACTGCGCGGTCTTGTTGACGTAGCGGATACGCACTGGCACGCCCGGCGTACGCGCCGTGTGGGCAAGGTACGGCGTCAGCAGTTCGCGCAGCCGCTCGGTGGAGGCGTTGCCGTTGAAGCCCAGGCAGACCGCATCGGCATACTTGGCGCGCGCGGCCACGAGGTCCATCACCGACTCGGCCGTGAACCGCACGCCGCCGGTGAACGTATCGTGGCGGGCATTGCCCTGCGCGATCAGCAGCTCATCCTCGCGGAACATGTGGCGGTTGGCGTCGAACAATTCGTTGAACACGGTCATCTCGATCTGGCCCGTGCCATCATCGAGCAGCACGATCAGCATCTTGCCGCGCTGGGTCATCTGCGTGCGGATGCCGGTGATGACGCCCGCCACGATCTTGCCCCGCACGTCGCGGCCATAGCCGCCGCCATTGCCTTGCACTTCCTTCTCGAGCCCGGCCAGCGTACCCTTGACGAAGCGGCGCACCTCGTCGCGCCAGGCATCGAACAGGTGCCCCGAGAAGTAGTAGCCGAGCGCCTGCTTTTCCTCCTGCAGCGTGCGCTTGGGCGTCCAGCGCGGCTCGTCGAGCAGTTCCGGCCGGTGGGCATCGCCGGCGTCGCCCATCAGGTCGAACAGCGACACCTGATTGGCCGACTCCGCCTTCTGCTCGGCCGCTTCCATGGCGATGGACACCGAGGCCAGCAACTGGCCTCGGTTGTCATTGAGGCTGTCGAACGCGCCAGCGCGGATCAGCGCCTCGATCGTGCGGCGATTGACCTGCCGGCGGTCCACGCGCTCGCAGAAGTCGAACAGGTCCGCGAACGGCTTTTCCTCGCGGGCGCGCAGGATGTCCTCGATGGCGCCCTGCCCCGAGCCCTTGATGCCGCCCAGCCCGTAGCGGATGGTCCTGGCATCGGTCGGGGCGAAGCGGTATTCGCTGGCGTTGACGTCGGGCGGCAGCACGGCGATGCCGTTCAGGCGGCAATCCTCGTAGAGGATCTTGACCTTGTCCGTATCGTCCATGGCCAGCGACATGTTGGCTGCCATGAATTCGGCCGGGTGGTGCGCCTTGAGCCACGCAGTGTAGTACGCCAACAGCGCGTAGGCGGCCGCGTGCGACTTGTTGAAGCCGTAGCCGGCGAACTTCTCCATCAGGTCGAAGATGTCGTCGGCCTGCTGTGACGACAGCCCGTTCTTGGCGGCGCCCTCGCGGAACAACTCGCGGTGCTTGGCCATCTCCTCGGCCTTCTTCTTGCCCATGGCGCGGCGCAACAGGTCGGCGCCGCCAAGCGAGTAGCCACCGATGATCTGCGCCATCTGCATCACCTGCTCCTGGTAGACCATGATGCCGTAGGTCTCCTTGAGCACCGGTTCCACGCGCGGATCGGGGTACTCGACCTTCTCGCGGCCATGCTTACGGGCGCAGAAGCTCGGGATCAGGTCCATCGGACCCGGGCGATACAGCGCCACGAGGGCGATGATGTCCTCGAAGCGGTCAGGCTTGGCGTCCTTCAGCATGCCCTGCATGCCCCGGCTTTCCAGCTGGAACACGGCCACCGTGTTGGCGGTCTTCAGGATGTCGAACGCGGGGCCATCGGCCAGCGGGATCTGGCTGCAATTCCAGTCGGCCTTGCTCGGGTCCAGCCGGCGGATGTAGCGCTCGGCCCAGTCGAGGATGGTCAGCGTGGTCAGGCCCAGGAAGTCGAACTTGACCAGGCCGGCGGCTTCCACGTCGTCCTTGTCGTACTGGCTCACCACGCCGCTCATGCCGTCATTCTGGCCGCCCTGGGTGTAGAGCGGGCAGAAATCGGTGAGGCGGCCCGGCGCGATCAGCACGCCGCCGGCGTGCATGCCCACGTTCCGGGTCATGCCTTCCACACGCTGCGCCAACTCCAGCAGCTGGCGCACCTCTTCCTCGTTATTCTCGCGCTCGGCCAGGACCGGCTCTTCCTTCTTGGCTTCCTCGATGGTGACGAGCTTGCCCGGCTTGAACGGAATCAGCTTGGCCACGCCGTCGACAAAGCCATAGCCGAGGTCCAGCACGCGGCCCACGTCGCGCACGGCCGCCTTGGCGGCCATGGTGCCGAACGTGGCGATCTGCGATACGGCGTCCTTGCCGTACTTCTCCTTCACATACGTGATCACGCGGTCACGGCCGTGCTGGCAGAAGTCGATGTCGAAGTCGGGCATCGAGACCCGCTCCGGATTCAGGAAACGCTCGAACAGCAGCGCGTACTTGAGCGGGTCCAGGTCGGTAATGCCCAGTGCGTACGCGACCAGCGAGCCGGCGCCCGAGCCCCGGCCCGGCCCCACCGGCACGCCGTTGTTCTTGGCCCAGTTGATGAAGTCCGCCACGATCAGGAAGTAGCCCGGGAAGCCCATCTTGATGATGGTGCCGGTCTCGAACTCCAGCCGCGCGTAGTACTCGGGCCGCTGCGCCTCGCGCTCGGCTTCGTCCGGGAACAGAACAACCAGCCGCTTCTCCAGGCCCTCGCGCGCCATGTGGATCAGGTAGTCGTCGAGCGACATGCCGTCCGGCGTGGGGAACAGCGGCAGGCGCGGCTTGCCCAGCTCCAGCGTCAGGTTGCAGCGCCGCGCGATCTCGACGGCGTTCTGCAGCGCGGAAGGAATGTCCGCGAACAGCGCGCACATCTCGTCCTGCGTCTTGAAATACTGGTCGGTCGTGAACTTGCGCGTGCGGCGCGGGTTGGCCAGCAGCTCGCCCTCGGCGATGCAGACGCGGGCCTCGTGCGCCGTGAAGTCGTCCGGCGTCATGAACTGCACCGGGTGGGTGGCCACCACCGGTAGCTGCATCGCGGCGGCCAGCTGCACGGCCTGCTGGACGTAGGCATCGGTGCCGGGGTGCCCGGCCCGTTGCAGTTCGATATAGAACCGCTGCGGGAACACGCGCGCCCAGTGCTGCGCGGCGCGGCGGGCGCCTTCCTCGTTGCCGTTGGCCAGCGCCTGGCCGATATCGCCGCCCATGGCGCCGGATAGCGCGATCATGCCCGTGGCCAGCGGCAGCCCGTCCTCGCCGGGTTCGTCGAACCAGCCCGGCTCGATCTCGGCGCGGCCCTTGTGCTGGTTGCCCAGCCACGCACGCGAGAGCAGCATGCACAGGTTCAGGTAGCCACGGCGGTCCTGCACCAGCAGCAGCATGCGCGCGGGCTTGTCGCGGTCATCGGCGTTGGTCAGCCAGACGTCAGCGCCCACTACCGGTTTCACGCCGTCCCCGCGCGCTTCCTTGTAGAAGCGGATCAGGCCGAAGGCGTTGGCGAGGTCGGTCAGGGCGAGCGCGCCCATGCCATCCTTGGCGGCGGCCTTGACGGCATCCTCCAGGCGGACGATGCCGTCCACGACGGAGTATTCGGAATGCAGGCGGAGGTGTACGAAGCGGGGTGCAGACATAGGGCGCCATTGTACCGGCTCCCCCCGCCTGAAAACTTGAGACTTTTCGGAAAATGCGGGGCTCGGGCGACGCCTGGCCCGGCCCAGGGTGCCTGGAAACAGGGTGTCAGCCAGGCTCGCAAGCGGCTATAATTTCGCCTTTCCAATCAGGCAGTTATCGCGCGGCCCGCCGCGCGGTCCGGCAGCGCCCATCCCATGCAGATCGTCAATATTTCCGCTTACAAATTCGTCACGCTGGACGACATCGAGACCCTGCGTCCGGAAATGCGCGCGCGCTGCGAGGCGGCCGGCCTCAAGGGCACGATCCTGCTGGCGCCCGAGGGCATCAACATGTTCCTGGCCGGCCCGCGCGACGCCATCGACACCTTCATGGCCTGGCTCCACGCCGACGCGCGCTTCGCGGACATCGCGCCCAAGGAGAGCCTGTCGGACAACCAGCCATTCAAGCGGATGCTGGTGCGCGCCAAGAAAGAAATCATCACCATGAAGATGCCGCTGATCCGCCCCGAGGCGGGCCGGGCGCCGTCCGTGCGGCCCGTGGATCTCAAGCGCTGGCTCGACCAGGGCCACGACGACGCCGGCCGCCCCGTGGTGATGCTCGATACACGCAATGCGTTCGAGGTGGCCGTGGGCACCTTCGAGAACGCGGTGGAATACGACATTGCGAAGTTCAGCGATTTTCCGCCCGCCGTGGCCGCCCGCAAGGCCGAACTGGAGGGCAAGACCGTAGTGTCGTTCTGCACCGGCGGCATCCGCTGCGAGAAGGCTGCCATCCACATGCAGGAAGTGGGCATGGAGCACATCTACCAGCTCGAAGGCGGCATCCTGAAGTACTTCGAGGAAGTGGGCGGCAGCCACTACAAGGGCGACTGCTTCGTGTTCGACTATCGAACCGCGCTGAACCCCAGCCTCGAGCCGGCCGGCCCGGTGCAGTGCTTTGCCTGCCGTGCGGTGGTCACGCCAGAGGAACAGCAACATCCAAGCTATGTGGTGGGCAAGCAATGCCCGCATTGCGCGGCGCAGAGCGGTCAGGCGGCCGCCTGACGCACACATCCCAACGCGAATTCACCTGGCAATTCGCCGAGTTCTTACGCGGCGAGCAGGTGATAGAGGTTGCGCAGCATGCCTGCGGTGGCACCCCAGATGAAGCGGTGGCCACCTTCCTCGCGCGGGTACGGCATCGAATAAAACTGACGTTCGCCCTCCTCCCAGCGAAACAGCCGCCGCTCGTGGCGTGACGGGTCCATCAGGAAGGCCAGCGGCACTTCGAAGATGTCGGCCACCTCGCCGGCATCAGCCTCCAGCGCGAAGCCGGTGCGCACCAGCCCCACAATGGGGCTGACGTGGTAGCCGGTGCCCGTGATGTAGTCGGGCAGCGAGCCGAGCACCTCGATATAGTCCCGATCAAGCCCGATCTCTTCCTTCGTCTCACGCAGCGCGGTAGCGATGCGGTCCGCATCGTAGGTTTCCTGCCGCCCGCCCGGAAAGCTGATCTGGCCCGCGTGGGCATTGAGGTTGGCGTTGCGTTCGGTCAGCAGCACGGTCAGGCCGTCGGTACGGTCCACCAGCGGCACCAGTACGGCGGCTTCGCGCAGGCCCCGGCTCCTGTCGTAGACACGCGACTCGTCAGTCAGCTCGGGTTCCCAGGCTGGCGGCGATAGCAGGCGGTGGCGGATAAAGTCCGGGCGCATCCGGGGCGCCGAGAGCGGCGCGCGGAGGGCATCGGTGCCGATGACCGGCAAGGTTTCTGGGTCGAATTTGGGGCGCATGACACCATCGAGTATGACAGAAGCGCGCCATGTCGCGCTGCAGCACACATATAAGCAAAAAGGACACCCGAAGGTGTCCTTTCCGAATCCGATACAGCACCGGTTGCCCGGTGCCGGACGGCATCGCCTTACTCGGCGGCAGCAGCCTTCGCAGCCTTCGAGACCAGCTTTTCCTTGATACGTGCCGACTTGCCCGAACGCTCGCGCAGGTAGTACAGCTTTGCACGGCGCACGTCGCCACGACGCTTCACTTCGATGCCGGCGATCAGCGGCGAGTACAGCTGGAACGTACGTTCCACGCCTTCACCCGACGAGATCTTGCGCACGATGAAGGACGAGTTCAGGCCACGGTTACGCTTGGCGATCACCACGCCTTCGTAGGCCTGCACGCGCTTGCGGGTGCCTTCCACGACGTTCACGTTGACGATCACGGTGTCGCCCGGGGCGAACGCGGGAATGGTCTTGTTCGCGGTCAGGCGCGCAATCTCTTCCTGCTCGATTTGCTCGATGAGGTTCATCGTTTCTTCTCCATTACCATCATGCCAGCGTTGTATGCCCCAGGACTTGGCCCGGGCCCCGGCAGAGGATGGGGTTTCATTTGACGGGAGCGAACTCCCGCCCTGCTTTCGCCGTCCACTCCGACAGAAACTTCTCATCGGCCTTGGACAACAAACCTTGTCCGCGCGCCGCCTCGATCAAATCGGGACGCTTGCGCGCGGTGTTGGCCAGCGCCTGCTGGCGCCGCCATTTCTCGATCTCGGCGTGATGGCCCCCGAGCAAAATATCGGGCACCCGCACACCTTCGTATTCTTCCGGCCGCGTGTAATGCGGACAATCCAGCAGGCCGTTGACGAAGCTGTCCTGCACGGCCGACTGCGCATCGCCCAGCACGCCAGGCAGATGCCGCACCACCGCGTCGATCAGCGCCATGGCCGGCAGTTCCCCACCGGACAGGACGAAATCGCCGAGGCTGATTTCCTCGACCACGCGGCGGTCGATCAGCCGCTGGTCGATGGCCTCGTAGCGGCCGCACAACAGCACCAGCCCGGGCCGCCGCGACAGCGACATCACCTTCTCATGCGTGAGCGGGGCGCCCTGCGGCGACATCAGTACCACATGTGGGACTGCCACACCGGCTTCCGCCTGCGCCGCGGCCGCCGCGTCGATCGCGTCGTCCAGCGGCTTGGCCAGCATCACCATGCCAGGACCACCGCCGTAAGGCCGGTCGTCGATGGTGCGGTAATTGTCGACCGTGAAGTCGCGCGGATTCCAGGTGCGCAGCGCGTAACGCTGCTGCTTGGCCGCCCGGCTGGTAATGCCCCAGTCGGTCAGCGCCCGAAACATCTCGGGAAACAGCGTGATTACATCGAACTGCATCCGCGGCCCCTTGGTGTGCTTCGGTACTTCAGTAGTCGAGCCCCCAGTCCACCACGATGCGCCGGGCGGCGGTATCCACCGTGCGCAGGAACGCGTCCACGAACGGCACCAGCCGCTCGCCGGGCTTGCCATCCGGCAGCGTGTACGCCACCTGGAGGATCTGGTGGGCGCCATTGTCGATCAGGCCGGATACCTCGCCCAGGGTTTCGCCCTGTTCGTTGATCACGGCGCAACCGATCAGGTCGACCCAGTAAAACTCATTCTCTTCCGGCGGCGGAAAATCCGCACGCCGGATCCAGACGCGACGCCCTTTCAGGGCTTCGGCCACATTGCGGTCCGCTACGCCGGTGGCCTGGGCCACCACGGTGCCGCTATGTTCGCGCGACTGGGCAATCTTGACGCACAACGCCTCGTCCGGCTGTGCCGGCGCCACCACCACGCCGGCCTGCGGCGCGCGAAGCAGCCACCAGCGGCGGGCGTGGAGCAATGCGGAGGCGTCGTCCGCGTGCGGCAGGACCTTGATCCAGCCACGGATGCCATAGGCGGCGCCCACATAGCCCACTTCGACGAGATCGTCGGGGAGGCTGTCGGTGAACAGCAGCGCAGCGGGCAGCTTGCGGGGCTTGGGCGGCTGGCCCGATACCTCGGCCTGCGCCGCGGTACCTTGCCGGTTCAACGGCTTGCGGCCGGGGGCGTTGCCAGTCACTGAGACGATGCGTCCGATGCGTCAGGCACGCGCCACAACGGGCCGCGCGCCATGGCGGCAATCAGGCAGCGGCCTTGGCGGCTTGCTTGACCAGGCGGGCAACCGTCGGCGACAGCTGCGCGCCAACGCCTTGCCAGTACGTCAGGCGGTCTTGCACCAGGCGCAGGCTTTCTTCCTTGCCGGAGGCGAGCGGGTTATAGAAACCAACGCGCTCGATGAAACGGCCATCGCGACGGTTGCGCGAGTCAGCGGCAACGATATTGAAGAAGGGGCGCTTCTTGCTGCCGCCGCGAGCCAGACGGATTACGACCATGGGGTTATTCCTCGAAAAAACGGGGGTGTGCGAACACGAAACGCAAGAGTATAGCCCAGTTCCCGATGCCAAACAAACACTTAGCGCGCATTTCGCGCCGCGCCCGGCCCTTTGTGCGCCGTTGGCGCAACATGGGCTGCTGGCACCGTCGCGTAAACCGTTGCAACTCGCCGTGAAACCCGCTGTGAAACCTGTCGCGAAATCTCCGGCCGGCACGACGTTACAAAGCTGGCAAAAATGTCGAAACAATCGGTTACACGGGTAACGGGATTGGCATAGGCGGTCACACGGCGCCTGCGTACCATGAACCCATCTTCCTGACTCTTTTCCCTGCTAAGGATCTTGGGATCTCGCATGCTTACCCGCCCCCACCTGCGTCTCCTGGTGGCTGGTACCTTGGCCCTCTCGGGCCTGATCGGCAGTATTGCCGCCAGCCACGCGCAAGTTGCCTTCTGGCACACCGCCCGGGCCGAACAATCGGCGCGCGTCAATCGCGTTGCCGGTGGCTGGGAAATGGCGAGTGTGCGTGCCGAAAGCCGGGACCATGTGCGGGCGCAGATCGAACGGATGGAACAGCGGGCGCGCAATGACGACCGCCTGAGCGGGCGCCCGCCCGGAGCCGCGGGACGCGACGATGACCGCCCGGTGCGGCAGACGTCCGACCGCAGCAGCATGAATGCTACCCCGGGTCGCGGCAACGACATGCGCCCGGCGGGCATGGGCCCGGGCTGGCAGGCGCGCGGCCGCGATGGCGGGCGCTGAGATCCCCGCCCCTCCCCACTCCCCTTTCTCGAACGGCCGGAACTCCGGCCGTTTTGCCGTGTCTCTCAGGATGTGCGTGCCTCGTGCCCGTACAGGCTGCCGCCCGGTGCAGTCGGCGATTCCAGACGGGGTTCAACCCCGGCGCCCTCGCAGCGTGCCGTCGTTGCGCAGACGGCAATCGAACTGACCTGCCTCTGCCCGGCACCCACTGGTCCGGCTCCGGCCACTCCGGTCTTGTCCCGATATCCTCGCCGGGCGCAGCCTCCACGTACAATGTGACGATTGTCAGCCCCCGTGCCTGCCACATCGCCACCCACAATGCCTACCACCGCAAGCCAAGCCCCCGCCCTCGGCGCCGATGCACGCCGCCCGGCCCGGGGCAAGTCCAAGCTGATCACCGTCGCCCTGGCGTTCCTGTTCGGCAGCCTGGGCGCGCATCGCTTCTATCTGAAGGGTTTCGGCGACAAGTTCGGCTGGGCGCACCTGCTGGCCACGCTGGCCGGCGCGATCGGGATTGCCTCGCTGGTGACAGGCGCCGGCTCCACCGCGCTGAACTGGACGTTCGCAGTAGCGGGCGGCACCTCGGTAATTGCGGCATTCCTGACCGCCATCGTGTTCGGGTTGCGTCCCGACGACCGCTGGGATGCGCGTTACAACGCACACGGCACACCCACGCGCTCCGGCTGGCCCGTGGTGATCCTGGTCATCCTGTCGCTGCTGATCGGTACCGGCCTCCTGATGGCCGGGCTCGCCATCAGCTTCCAGACGTTCTTCGAGTCGCAGGTGGAGGCGGCCAAGGCGCTTTCCCAATAGTTAGCGCGCACTTTCGCTGCAACATGACAATGGGATGACATTGGTCAAACGCGCTCCTGCAAATCGCCCATACTGGTAAGTCCGAGTACGCACGGTATGGAGCATGGCCCGCCATGGCGGGTCGATGCAAAGGAGCGCCCGATGGAACATCCCACGTATGAAGAAGGACGCCTGGCTGCCATCGCGGTCAGGCTGGCCCTGTCGTCCGGCCTGCCGGCGACCAGTGCGAAGGCCGCGCTGGAGTTGGCCTGCCGCATGATCGAGGACCAGCAGGCGGCGCCTCAGAACAGCGAACCCTGCCGGTCATCGGTGTCGCGGGGTCGCCCGGTGGGCCGGATCGGCCTGGGCGGCGGCCTGAACAGCGACGTATCCAGTTCGAACCGGTTGTAACGGAAGCCTAGCCGCTCGGCGGTCTTGTAGAACCGCTGACGCATCAGATCCGCCCAGATCCCCGTGCCGCGCATGCGCGAGGCGAAGTCGGCATCGTAATCCTTGCCGCCCCGCATCTCGCGTACACGGTTCATGACCCGCTCGGCACGGTCCGGGAAATGCGCTTCCAGCCACTCCTGGAATAGCGGGCGCACCTCCCACGGCAGACGCAGCACGATGTAGTTGGCATAGACCGCCCCGGCCTCCCGGGCGGCTTCCAGCACGCGCTCGAGGTCCGGTTCGGTGACGAACGGGATGATCGGCGCCACGCTCACCCCCACTGGAATCCCCGCATCGGTCAGTTCGCGGATGGTGCGCAGTCGCCGCGCCGGCGTGGCCGCGCGTGGCTCCAGCGTGCGGGCGATGCCAGCGTCGAGTGTGGTGATCGTCACAGCCCCCACCGCCAGCCGCTTGGCGGCCATGGGCGCCAGCAAGTCGATATCACGTTCGATCAGTGACGACTTCGTGATCAGCGCCACCGGGTGGTCGGTCTCCTGCAATACCTCTAACAGGCTGCGCGTGATGCGCTGCTCGCGCTCGATGGGCTGGTAGGCGTCAGTGTTCACGCCCAGCGCGATGGTTTCGCAGCGATATGACGGCCTGGACAATTCGTCACGCAGGCGCTCGGCCGCATTGGTCTTGGCGTAGAGCTTCGTCTCGAAATCGAGCCCCGGCGACAGGTCCAGATAGGCGTGCGTCGGCCGGGCGAAGCAGTAGATGCAGCCGTGCTCACAGCCCCGGTAAGGATTGATCGAGACATCGAACGGGATGTCTGGCGAGGCGTTGCGCGTCAGGATCGAGCGGGCCTGCTCCAGCGTGACCTGGGTGACGAGCCTGGGCGGCAGCGCGCCATCGGCGGGAGCCACGTCGTCGGCCGGCGCCCAGCCGTCGTCGAACGCCTCGCGCTGGTCGCGCTCGAAGCGTCCCTGGAGATTGCTGACGGCGCCGCGCCCCTTGCGGGCCACGGGCGGGCGGCGGGCACCTTCGCCCTCCCCGTCGCCGCCGAAATCGTGATCGTCACCCATCTTGCGTCGGACGGCCTTACTCGCGTTCTTCCACCGAGATGGCCAGTGTCTCCTTGATTTCTTCCATCACTACATAGCTCTTGGATTGGGCTGCGCCCGGCAACTGCAACAGAATGTCGCCGAGCAGGCGGCGGTACTCGCTGATCTCGCGAATCCGCGCCTTGATCAGGTAGTCGAAGTCGCCCGAGACAAGGTGACACTCCAGCACCTCGGGAATCCGCAGCACCTCGCGCCGGAACTGCTCGAACATATTGCCCGATTTGTTGCCCAGCGAAATCTCCACGAATACCAGCAGCGCGCTACCCAGCAGCCCCGGATTCAGCCGGGCGTAGTAGCCCATGATGACACCGTCGCGCTCCAACCGCTTCACGCGCTCGATGCACGGCGTGATGGTCAGCCCCACCCGCTCCGCCAGGTCTTTCATCGACACCCGCCCGTCGTCCTGGAGCACCGTAAGAATCTTCCGATCCAGCCGATCGAGGCCGCGCACTGGCTGACGCGTCGTTCTCATGACTTTTTCCTGTTTTTCTAAATTAATCGGTAACTAACACTGCTTTGAAGTCAATAGTATAGATACGAATCCTTCCATTTCATTCTTTCGCAGGTCCGGAGTCATCGAAATGCGTGTTCTTGTGCTTGGCAGTGGTGTTATTGGCGTGACCAGCGCGTGGTACCTGGCCCGTGCCGGTCATGAAGTGACCGTCGTGGATCGCGAGGCCGCGCCGGCGCTTGGCACCAGCTTTGCCAATGCCGGCCAGATCTCGCCGGGCTACGCGTCGCCGTGGGCCGCGCCGGGTGTGCCGCTCAAGGCCATCAAGTGGATGTTCCAGGAACACGCCCCGCTGAGCATCAGGCCGGATGGCACGCTGTTCCAGCTCCAGTGGATGTGGCAGATGCTGCGCAACTGCACGCCGGCACGCTATGCCGTGAACAAGGAACGCATGGTGCGACTGGCCGAGTACAGCCGCGATTGCATCCGCACGCTGCGGGCCGAGACCGGTATTGCCTACGAAGGCCGCCAGCAGGGCACGCTCCAGGTGTTCCGCACGGAGACGCAGCTCGAAGCCGCCGCGCGCGACATCGCCGTGCTCGAGGAAGCGGGCGTGCCCTATCAATTGCTTTCGCGCGAGGAACTCGGCGCGAGCGAACCGGCGCTGGCCGCCGCAGGCCACAAGCTGGCCGGCGGCCTGCGCCTGCCGAACGATGAAACCGGGGATTGCCAGCTGTTTACCCAGCGGCTGGCAGCCATGGCCGAATCGCTTGGCGTGCAGTTCCTGTACAACCGCTCGATCGACGGCCTGATGACCCAGGGCGACGCCGTGACCGGTGCCGTGGTCGGCGGCCAGCCGATGTATGCCGAGGCCGTGGTGGTGGCCCTGGGCAGCTGGTCCACGCCGTTCGTCCGCAACGTGCTGCCGGGACTGTCGAACCTGCCGGTGTATCCCCTCAAGGGCTTCTCGATCACGGTGCCGATGACCGATGCCGCACGCAGCCCGGTGTCGACGGTGCTCGATGAGACCTACAAGGTGGCGATCACGCGCTTCGACGACCGCATCCGCGTGGGCGGCATGGCGCAGATCGTCGGCTATGACCGTTCGCTCGACCCGGCCAAGCGCCGCACGCTCGAACACGTGGTGACGGACCTGTTCCCCGGCGCCGGCGATGTCAGCCGCGCCACGTTCTGGACCGGCCTGCGTCCGATGACGCCGGACGGCACGCCAGTGGTCGGCCCCGCCGGCATTCGCGGCCTGTGGCTCAACACCGGCCACGGCACGCTCGGCTGGACCATGGCCTGCGGCTCGGGCAAGCTGCTGTCCGACCTGGTCTCCGGCACGCAGCCGGCGATCCGCGCCGACGACCTGTCGGTGGACCGCTACCGCCAGCCCGCGCGCGCACACGGCGTGCCGCGTCCTGTGCCGGCCTGATCGGTTCTGAGCGTTCCTGAGCGTCCGTACTTCGACGAAAAAAAGGCGACCTTCGGGTCGCCCTTTTTCATCCCCAACGCAAGCTGCGCGTCAGAACTGGTCCACCGACATCGCCTTGACCGGCTCGGCACCGGCCACGATGGCGTCGCGCAGCGACGTCGCCTGCGACAGGATGTGCTCGCCGAAGAAATGCGCCGTGGCGATCTTGGCATCGTAAAACGACGGATCTTCGCCGCGCTTGGCATCGGCCGCCAGCATCGCGCGGCCCAGTTGCCAGCCCGAGAACACGATGCCGCACAGCTTCAGGTACGGCACGCTGCCTGCGAATACCGCGTTCGGATCGCCCTTGGCATTCTCCACGACGAAGCGCACCACGGCCTCGAGCGCCTCGCGGCCCCGCTTGAGCTGGCCCTGCACTGCCACGAAGGCAGCGCCGCCATGCTGGCCCAGCGCGGCCTCGGTCTCGGCGATCTTCGCGCAGATCGCGCGCGCCACGGCACCGCCATCGCGCACGGTCTTGCGCCCCACGAGGTCATTGGCCTGGATGGCCGTGGTGCCCTCGTAGATCGGCAGGATCCGCGCATCGCGGTAGTACTGGGCCGCGCCGGTTTCCTCGATGAAACCCATGCCGCCGTGCACCTGCACGCCAAGGCTGGTCACATCGATCGACAGCTCGGTGCTCCAGCCTTTGACCACAGGCACCATGAACTCGTAGAACGCCTGGTTTTCGCGGCGCGTCGCCTCGTCCGGATGCTGGTGGGCGGCATCGCTGGCCGCGGCGGCCACGTAGGCCACGGCGCGTGCGCCCTCGATCAGCGCGCGCATCGTCATCAGCATGCGCTTGACGTCGGGGTGATGGATGATCGTCACGGCCTCGCGCGCCGAGCCATCGACCGGCCGGCTCTGCACGCGGTCCCGCGCATAGGCCACGGCGTGCTGGTAGGCGCGCTCGGACACCGCGATGCCCTGCATGCCCACCGCGAAGCGCGCCGCGTTCATCATGATGAACATGTATTCGAGGCCGCGATTCTCCTCGCCGACCAGCGTGCCGATGGCGCCGCCATGGTCGCCGAACTGGAGCACCGCCGTCGGGCTGGCCTTGATGCCAAGCTTGTGCTCGATCGACACGCAGTGCACGTCGTTGCGCGCACCGGTCGTGCCGTCGGGGTTGACCAGAAACTTCGGCACGACGAACAGCGAGATGCCCTTGACGCCCTCCGGCGCGCTTGGCGTGCGGGCCAGCACCAGATGGACGATGTTCTTCGCCATGTCGTGCTCGCCGTACGTGATGAAGATCTTGGTGCCGAACAGCTTGAACGTGCCGTCGCCCTGCGGCTCGGCGCGCGTGCGCACGGCGGCCAGGTCAGAGCCGGCCTGCGGCTCGGTCAAGTTCATCGTGCCGGTCCACTCGCCTGCGATCAGCTTGGGCAGGATGACCGCCTTCTGTTCGTCGGTACCGGCAGTCAGCAAGGCTTCGATGGCGCCGTCGGTCAGCAGCGGGCACAGCGCGAACGACAGGTTGGCGCTGTTCAGCATCTCGATGCACGGCGTGGCGACGAGCTTGGGCAAACCCTGGCCGCCAAAATCGCTCGGGTGCAGCACACCCTGCCAGCCGCCCTCGCCAAACTGGCGGAACGCGTCGCGGAACCCGGGCGTGGTGGTGACCACGCCATCCTTCCAGCTGCTGGGGTCGAGATCGCCCGCGCGGTTCAGCGGGGCCACCACTTCCTCGTTGAACCGGGCCGCTTCCTCGAGCACGGCCTGCGCCGTGTCCGGGGTGGCTTCCTCGTAGCCCGGCATCTGGCTGACGGCGTTCAGGTCCGCCAGTTCGTTCATGACGAACAGCATGTCCTTGAGCGGTGCGCGATAAGTCATCGAAGTCTCCTGGATCTTGTAAAAAAGCCGCTCGCGGGATGCTCCCGGAACGGCTTCATTCTTCTTGTTGTGGCGCCGGCGCCCATACCTGACGGTACGCGGCCCGGCGCGGGCCAGACATCAGCCCAGTGCTGCCACCAGTTCCGGCACCACGGTGTTCAGGTCGCCCACCAGGCCGTAGTCCGCCACCGAGAAGATCGGGGCTTCGGCGTCCTTGTTGATCGCGACGATCACCTTGGAGTCCTTCATGCCGGCCAGATGCTGGATCGCGCCCGAAATACCGACGGCGATGTACAGCTGCGGTGCGACGATTTTGCCGGTCTGGCCGACCTGGTAGTCGTTCGGCACGAAGCCGGCATCCACGGCTGCGCGCGAGGCGCCCAGCGCGGCGCCCAGCTTGTCAGCCAGCGGCGTCAGCACCTTGGTGTAGTTCTCGCCCGAACCCACGCCACGGCCACCGGACACGATGATCTTGGCGGCGGTCAGCTCCGGACGATCGCTCTTGGCCACTTCGCGCGAGACGAATTGCGAGATGCCCAGGTCAGCCACGGCCGGCAGGGTCTCGACCGCAGCCGAGCCACCTTCGGCGGCAGCCGCGTCGAACGCCGTGCCGCGCACGGTGATGACCTTGATCTTGTCGGCCGACTTCACGGTGGCAATGGCGTTGCCAGCGTAGATCGGGCGCTCGAAGGTATCCGGTGCGTCGACCTTGGAGATTTCCGAGATCTGGGCCACGTCCAGGCGGGCGGCCACGCGCGGCAGGATGTTCTTGCCGTACGGCGTAGCCGGCGCCAGGATGTGGCTGTAGTCGTTGGCGATGGCCAGCGCCTGCTCGGCCACGTTCTCGGCCAGGCCGTCGCCGAAATAGGCGGCATCGGCCAGCAGCACCTTGGTAACGCCGGCGATCTTGGCAGCGGCATCGGCGGCAGCCTTGGCGTTGGCGCCGGCTACCAGCACGTGGACGTCGCCACCGCACTGGGCGGCAGCCGTCACGGTGTTCAGCGTGGCGGCCTTGATCGATTGATTGTCGTGTTCAGCAATGACGAGTGCAGTCATGTTTTCTCTCCCCGCGCTCAGATAACCTTGGCTTCAGACTTCAGCTTTTGCACCAGCGTGGCCACGTCCGGCACCATCACGCCTGCGCTGCGCTTGGCCGGCTCCACGACCTTCACGGTCGACAGACGCGGGGCCACATCCACGCCGAGGTCTTCGGGCTTCACGGTTTCCAGCGGCTTCTTCTTGGCCTTCATGATGTTCGGCAGCGTCACGTAGCGCGGCTCGTTCAGGCGCAGGTCCGTGGTCACCACGGCCGGCAGCTTGACCGACAGCGTTTCCAGACCGCCATCCACTTCACGGGTCACCGATGCCTTGCCATCCGCCACCACTACCTTCGAGGCGAACGTGGCTTGCGGCAGGCCGGCCAGCGCGGCCACCATCTGGCCGGTCTGGTTCGAGTCATCGTCGATGGCCTGCTTGCCCAGGATCACCAGTTGCGGCTGCTCCTTGTCGATCAGTGCCTTGATCAGCTTGGCCACGGCCAGCGGCTGCAGGTCTTCGCTCGATTCCACCAGGATGCCGCGGTCGGCGCCGATGGCCATCGCGGTACGCAGGGTCTCCTGGCACTGCGTGACACCGCACGACACGGCGATCACTTCGGTGACGACGCCAGCTTCTTTCAGGCGCACGGCCTCTTCCACGGCGATTTCGTCGAACGGGTTCATGCTCATCTTGACGTTGGCCAGGTCGACGCCCGTGCCATCCGACTTCACGCGGACCTTGACGTTGTAGTCCACCACCCGCTTGACTGCGACGAGTACTTTCATGCGCTCACTCCACTGATAGCTGATAGTCCAAAGATTTGAATCGCTCGCCATTATAACCACCGGGGTGGCGCAGCTTTAGTTTTTCGAACGATCGTACTATTTTATAGACAAAGAATTGCCGGGGCTAGCCCGGCAATCGAAGAAATCTGCGCCCATTGTGCCGCAGGATGCCCCGCGTGCACAGGGTTTGGACGATTTCCTCGAAAATCGTCCCTGACCGGCACCCGAGTGATGATTACCAGGCGGTGATCACCGACTCCTTGTAGGTGTTGGTGATGTACTGCTTCACCTCGGCCGAGTGGTAGGCCTTGACCAGCTTGGCCACCCACGGCTTGTCCTTGTCCGCCGCGCGGATGGCAATCAGGTTCGCGTACGGGCCCTTGGGGCCTTCTGTGGCGATTGCATCACGCGTGGGCGACAGGCCGGCGGACTCGGCGTAGTTGCCGTTGATCGCGGCGGCATCCAGGTCGTCAAGCGAGCGCGGCAGCTGGGCGGCGTCCAGTTCGACGATCTTGATCTTCTTCGGATTTTCCACGATGTCCAGCGGCGTGGCCTTCAGGCCGGCATCCGGACGCAGCTTGATCAGGCCCTTGGCCTGCAGCAGCAACAGGCCGCGGCCGCCGTTGGTCGGATCGTTCGGCACGCCCACGCGGGCGCCCTGCTTGATCTGGTCCAGCGACTTCACCTTCTTCGAGTACACGCCCATCGGGAACGTGACCGTGAAGCCCACGTGCGTAAACTTGTAGCCGCGATCCTTGATCTGGGCTTCCAGGTACGGCAGATGCTGGTAGCTGTTGGCGTCGAGGTCGCCTGCGGCCAGCGCGGCGTTCGGCTGGATGTAGTCGCTGAACTCCACCACCTGGATATTCAGGCCGTCCTTGGCCGCCACCTTCTTCACCTGCTCCATGATCTGCGCGTGCGGGCCGCCCGTCACGCCAACCTTGATCGGCTTTTCCTGCGCCAGCGCGCCCGTGGAAACGGCCAGGCCCAGCGCCACTGCAGCAGCAGTCTTCAGCAAATTACGACGTTGCATTTTCGATTTACCCCTAGTTTCCCAAAGAATTGAAGCCGATCAACGATGGCTGATGCGGCGCACGAGCCAGTCGCCAAAGCTCTGCACGGCCTGTACGAAGACGATCAGGATCACCACCACGGCGACCATGACCTCGGTGATATAGCGCTGGTAGCCGTAGCGGATGCCCAGGTCACCCAGCCCGCCGCCGCCGATGGCGCCGGCCATGGCCGAATAGCCGACCAGGCTCACGAAGGTGATGGTCAGGCCGGCCACGATGCCAGGCATCGCCTCGGGCAGCAGCACTTTCCAGACGATCTGGCGCGTGGTGGCGCCCATCGACTGCGCGGCTTCCACGAGGCCCTTGTCCACCTCGCGCAGCGCCGCCTCGACCAGCCGGGCGATGAACGGCACCGCCGCGATCGTCAGCGGCACCACGGCCGCCGTCGTGCCGATCGACGAACCGACGATAAAGCGCGTGAACGGGATCACCACCACCAGCAGGATGATGAACGGGATCGAACGCACCGCGTTCACGACCACGCCGATGGAGCGGTTGAACAGCGGATGCGACAGCACGCCGCCCCGGTTGGTCAGGTGCAGCAGCACGCCCAGCGGCACGCCGAACAATGCGCCCACCACGCCCGAGATCGACACCATCAACAGCGTCTCGCCGAACGACGCCAGGAACAGGTCAAACATTTCAGACCACATGTTCGATCTCCTCCACCACAACGCCCTGCGTCTGCAAATACTCCATGGCCGCGCGCACCGCGGCCGGCTCGCCCGTAGCCATGATCGCCAGCGAGCCGAACGCCTGCCCCTGGATCTCGTCGATATGGCCGTGCAGGATGTTGAAGTCCAGCCCGTGCTGGCGGATCGCCTGGGCCAGCACCGGCCGGTCGACGTTCTCGCCCGTGAAAGCCAGCCGGTAGACGTGGTCGCGGCCGTTGCCGAGCCGGCTTTCCACGCGCTTGAGCACGCTGGCCGGCAGCTCCTGGGCGATCACGTCGCCGATCATCGCGCGCGTGACGGCGTGCTGCGGGCGCAGGAAGACGTCGATCACGCGGCCGGTTTCCACGACCTGGCCGGCCTCGAGCACGGCCACGCGGTCGCAGACCTGCTTGATGACCTCCATCTGGTGCGTGATCATGACGATGGTCAGGCCCAGCTCGCGGTTGATCTGCTTGAGCAGGTCGAGGATCGCACGCGTGGTCTCGGGGTCCAGCGCGGAGGTGGCTTCGTCGGACAGCAGCACCTTCGGCTTGCTGGCCAGCGCACGCGCAATACCCACGCGCTGCTTCTGCCCACCGCTGATCTGCGCGGGATAGCGGTCGCGCAGGGCCGACAGGCCCACGAGGTCCAGCAGCGGCAGCACCGTCGCGGCAATTTCTGACTTGGTTTTGCCGGCCAGCTCCAGCGGCAGCGCTACGTTGTCATAGACCGTGCGCGACGACAGCAGGTTGAAATGCTGGAAGATCATGCCGATCTCGCGGCGCGCCGCGCGCAGGCGGTTGGCGTCCAGCGCGGTCAAATCGTGGCCGTCGACGATCACCCGGCCAGCGCTGGGCCGGTTCAGGAGGTTGATGGCACGCACCAGCGTGCTCTTGCCGGCCCCGCTTCGGCCGATGATGCCGAAGACTTCACCGGGCGCGATGGAGAGGCTGACGTCGCGCAGCGCATGCACTTCCCCCGACCCGCCGGGGAATCGCTGCGAGAGTCCTTGCAGTTCGATCATGGAAAGAGAAAAGAAAACGGCAACAGCGTGGGGTCTCCAGCGTTGTTGCCGCGCATTATTTTTCTGAAGCTCGCATTTTATGCGATCCGCTTCATACCTCAAACGAGATTTTTTCGATCTCCTTATGCATTGAGAGCATATAGAAGCACCGTCGATCGCATTTTTGCGAATTATGAATCACTTGAATCGACGATTGACGATTGACGAGGTTTTCAGCCTTCCATCAACACCTTCAGGTGCGCAAGCACGCTCCGGCCCAGCGCGCTGAGGTTGTAGCCGCCCTCCAGGCAGCTCACGATGCGGCCCTTGGCGTGCACGCGCGCCACCTCCATCAGCCGCTCGGTGATCCACGCGTAGTCCTGCTCTACCAGGCCCATCTGGCCGAGGTCGTCCTCGCGGTGGGCATCGAAGCCGGCCGAGATGAACAGCATCTGGGGCCGGAATTCGTTCAGGCGCGGCAGCCAGATCGTCTCCACCACCTCGCGCACGGCCATGCCGTTGGTATAGGCGGGCAGCGGGATGTTCGACATGTTCGACGCAATGTGCTCCGTGCCGCTGTACGGATAGAACGGATGCTGGAAAAAGCTGCACATCAGCACCTGCGGGTCGTTGCGGAAGGCCGCCTCGGTGCCGTTGCCGTGGTGGACATCGAAATCGATCACGGCCACGCGCTCCAGGCCGTGCGCGGCCAGCGCGTGACGGGCGGCAATTGCCACGTTGTTATAGAAGCAGAAGCCCATGGCGCGGTCCGGCTCGGCGTGGTGGCCCGGCGGGCGCACGCAGCAGAACGCGTTTTCCAGTTCGCCGGCCATCACGGCGTCGGTGGCGGCCACGGCGGCGCCGGCCGCGTGCGTGGCAGCGGTCAGCGTGTGGCAATTCATGGTGGTATCCGGATCGATCGCGTGGTAGCCGCTCGCGGGGCTCACGGACGCCAGCTGGGAGACATAGTCGGGCCGGTGCACGCGCTCGATCTGCTCTTCGGTGGCGGCGGGCGCGTCGCGGCGGTCCAGCAGCCCGTCCAGCCCGTGCGAGATCAGGTGATCCTCGATCGCCTGCAGCCGTTCCGGGCATTCCGGATGGAAATGTCCCATCTCGTGCAACTGGAATGCGGGATGTGTGTAATAGCCCGTTGGCATTGTCGTTTCCGGGTCAAGTTTGTCTCCAATCGATACGTTAGCACATGACGTGCCACATCATCCGTGAGCCGGCGGAGGCGCTGGCACCGGGAGGCATCCGCTATACTCGGTGCGACTTGCAAAGGACAACATGACCGACAAACAGCGCTCCTTGCGCCGCCCGCTGCTGGGCGCCGCACTCACCGCTGCCGCATTGGGCCTGTGCGGCGTTTCTCCTCGACTGATGGCTGCCGGCAAGCGTCGTGTGAGCGTCCGGGAAGAAGAAATCGAACCGGGCCGCTATCGAAATCATCCGCAGACCCGCGCGTTCATCGACGACATGGTGGCGCGCCACGGCTTCCCGCGCGCCGAGCTGGACACGTATTTCAGCCAGGCCGTGTATTCGGCCACGGTGTCGCGGCTGATCATGCCGCCGAGCACGCCGGGGCGGAAGAGCTGGCGGACGTACCGCTCGCGCTTCATCGAGCCGATCCGCATCAACGCGGGCGTGCGCTTCTGGCAGGAAAACCGCGACACGCTGCGCCGCGCCGAGGCCGAATTCGGCGTGCCGGCGTCGGTCATCGTCGGCATCATCGGCGTGGAAACCATCTACGGGCGCGATATGGGCACGTTCCGCGTGCTGGATTCGCTCTCCACGCTGGCCTTCGACTACCCGGACACCCCGAACCGCGACGCGCGCACCAAGCTGTTCCGCGACCAGTTGGCGGACTACCTGCTCTGGTGCCGCGAGACCCGTACCGATGTCTATTCGGTGCTCGGCTCGTACGCGGGCGCGGTGGGCATTCCGCAGTTCATGCCGACCAGCCTGCGCGAGTACGCACTCGACTATGACAAGGACGGGCACGTCGACCTGCGCAACAGCACCGTCGATGCCATCGGTAGCGTGGGCCGCTTCCTGCAACTGCACGGCTGGGAGCAGGGCCGGCCCGTGATCTGGCGTATTGCCGGCGACGAAGGCAGCCGGGGCATTGCCGTGGCTGCCGCAGACGGCGAGCCGTGGCCTACGCGCACGCTGAACCAGCTCACCCGCGCCGGGTTGCGCGTGGACGAGCCGATCGACCTCCAGCGCGAAGGCGAGACCGGCGTGCTGGTGGTGGACCTGCCCACGCCGGACCAGCCCACCGAGTACCTGATCGGCCTGCGCAATTTCTACGTGCTCACGCGCTACAACCGCAGCTTTTTCTACGCGCTGGCGGTGTATCAGCTCGGCGAGGCGGTGAAGGCGGCGATGGGCTGATCACGCGGCTCGCGCCTTCGCCCGTCCCAAATCCCCGAGCAGAGGCCCCGCCTTGCCGGGGATTTTCTTTTGGCCTATAGTTACCCATATGGCTAACTATCGAGCGTCGGTCAGCGAGGTGTTCCACGCGCTCGCCGACCCCACCCGCTGTGCGATTGTCAGCGCGCTGGGCGGCGGCGCGCAGTCGGTGTCCACGCTGGCGGCGCCGTTCGACATGGCGCTGCCCTCGTTCATGAAGCACCTGACCGTGCTCGAACGCAGCGGCCTGATCCGCACGCACAAGCTCGGGCGCACCCGCACGTGCGAGTTGTTGCCGGAGCGGCTGTCGCAGGCCGAGCAGTGGATGGCCGAGCAACGCGCCGTCTGGGAGGCCAGGTCCGACCGCATGGCCCAATTTGTCGAACGTCTACATCAGGAGGAGCAAGCCCATGTCAAACGGCCCAGCCGACAACGCTGAATCCCGCGACCTCGTCATCTCCCGCGTGCTCCGTGCGCCGCGCGCCGCATTGTGGCGCGCCTGGTCGGACCCCGCCTTGCTCAAGGAATGGTGGTGCCCCAAGCCCTGGACCACCGAGGTGCTGGCCTTCGACCTCAGGCCGGGCGGCGCCTTCCATACCATCATGCGCGGCCCCGACGGTGGCGTCAGCGACAACCCCGGCAGCTTTCTCGAGGTGGTGCCGCAAGCGCGCCTGGTGATGACGTCGATGCTGACTGGCGGCTGGCGTCCGGCCAAGCCGTGGCTTGGCTTCACGGCCATCATCACGATGGCCGACGAAGGTACGGGCAGCCGCTACACGGCTACGGTAATGCACCCCGATGACGAAACGCGGGACCAGCACGAGAAGCTGGGCTTCTTCGACGGCTGGAACACCTGCATCACCCAGCTCGACGACTTCGCGCTGGCTCTGCGCTAAATAGAAGAAGGCCCCGGCAAATCGCGCGGGGCCTTCTTACAAGTACGAGAAACGTGGAACCGATGACCGATCAGGCCGGGAACACGCCAGTCGACAGGTAGCGGTCACCGCGGTCGCAGACCACGAATACGATCGTCGCGTTTTCCACTTCCTCGGCCACGCGCAGCGCCACGCACAGTGCGCCGGCGGCGGAGATACCGCAGAAGATGCCCTCCTCGCGCGCCATGCGACGGGCCATGTGCTCGGCGTCGGCCTGCGACACCAGTTCCTGGCGGTCCACGGACTTCGGATCGTAGATTTTCGGCAGGTAGGCTTCCGGCCATTTGCGGATGCCGGGGATGCGCGAGCCCTCGGCCGGCTGCGCGCCGACGATCTGAATCGCCGGATTCTTTTCCTTGAGGAAGCGCGAGACGCCGGTAATCGTGCCCGTGGTGCCCATCGCCGACACAAAGTGCGTGATGCGACCCTCGGTTTCCGCCCAGAGTTCCGGCCCGGTAGTCTCGTAATGCGCCAGCGGATTGTCCGGATTGGCGAACTGGTCGAGGATCACGCCCTTGCCTTCGCGCTCCATGGCGTCGGCAAGGTCGCGGGCGTACTCCATGCCGCCTTTGACCGGCGTGAGGATGATCTCCGCGCCGTAGGCCGACATGCTCTGCCGGCGCTCGAGGCTCAGGTCCTCCGGCATGATCAGCACCATGCGGTAGCCGCGGATGGCCGCAGCCATGGCCAGCGCGATGCCTGTATTGCCCGAGGTGGCCTCGATCAGCGTATCGCCCGGCTTGATACGGCCGCGCGCCTCGGCGCCACGGATCATCGACAGCGCGGGACGGTCCTTGACGGAACCGGCCGGGTTATTGCCTTCGAGCTTGCCGAGAATCACATTGCCGCGCGCCTCGATGGCGGCGCCCGGGATGCGCTGGAGTCTGACCAGCGGCGTGTTGCCGATGGTGTCTTCGATCGTCTTGTAGGCCATGGTGCAGGGGAATGTCGCGGGAGGGGGTGTCGCCAATGTCTTTGTTGTCGCTGGTCATTGTAATGCACCCACCTTACCCGCACCGGCAGGGCGGGCATTCCGCCATCCCAGCCGTCCCCGCCCTACCGCCAGATCAGTGCGGCAGCGCGGTTTCTTCGTCGCGGCCCTTGCCCAGCAGGTGATACAGCAGGATGGCGCCGAAGGTGGCTGTGCCGATGCCACCGAGCGTCATGCCGCCAAGCTTCAGCGTCAGGTCGCCGGCCGCCACGGTCAGCGTGGCACCCACCGTGATCAGGTTGCGTGAGCTGGAGAAATCCACGCCGTTCTGCACCCAGATCCGCCCGGCTGTGGCCGAGATCAGGCCAAACACGACGATGGTCAGGCCGCCGATGACCGGGCCCGGAATCGTCAGGATCAGCGCGCCGAACTTCGGCGAGAAGCCGAGCAGGATGGCCACCGCCGCCGCCACCACGAAAATCAGCGTCGAATAGATGCGCGTCACCGCCATCACGCCCATGTTCTCCGCGTATGTGGTCACGCCCGTGCCGCCGCCCGAGGCGGACAGCATCGTGGCCACGCCGTCGCCGATGAATGCCCGGCCGATATACGGGTCCAGGTTGCGGCCCGTCATCACGCCGATGGCCTTGATGTGGCCGAGGTTTTCCGCCACGAGCACGATCGCCACCGGGGCGATCAGCAGCATCGCGCTCGGCTCGAACACTGGCGCCGTGAACGCGGGCAGGCCAAACCAGGCAGCCGACACCACGCCCGAAAAGTCGATGGCCTTGCCCATGCCCATCACATTGGTGGCAATGTAATAGGCAAGGTAGCCGCCCAGCCCACCCAGCAGCACCGGCAGGCGCCCCAGCATGCCCGGCGCGCGCACGGCGATCAGGCCCACGGCCAGCACGGTCAGCAGGCCGATCCAGGTATCGAGCGGTGCGGCGCTGACAGCCTTGACAGCCACCGGCGCCAGGTTCAGGCCAATTGCCGCGACGATGGCGCCAGTCACCACAGGCGGCATCAGCTTCTCCACCCAGGCGTAGCCCACCGCCTGCACGATCAGGCCGATCACCGTATAGACCGCCCCCGCCGCAATGATGCCGCCAAGCGCCACCGGGATGTTCAGGTTCGGGCCACTGCCGGCATAGCCGGTGGCCGCGATGACCACGGCGATGAACGCGAAACTCGACCCCAGGTAGCTCGGCACGCGCCCGCGCACGAACAGGAAGAAGATCAGCGTGCCGATGCCCGAGAACAGGATGGCGATATTCGGGTTGAAGCCCATCAGGATCGGCGCGATGGCCGTGGAGCCGAACATCGCCACCACGTGCTGGATGCCCGCCAGTATCGTCTGCCCCGCGGGCAGCCGCTCGTCCGGGCCGATCACGCCCGATGTCTTGAGCCGCCATTTCGGCAGGAAGCCCGTGTCCTCGCCATTCGCCATGTTGTTTTCTCCCTGTTATCGACGTCGCGCATGATACTCCGCGCCGCCCTGGCCGCGAAGCGACCGGGCCGGCGCCGGCCGACAAGGAAGCACAACGCATACCAGCCCCAGGCTGTTGACGCCCCGGGGCCTGGCCTGCCGGATGGCTCAGCGTGCCGCCTTCTGCGGCGACGGCGCCACGCTGGCCTTGGTCCTGGCGTCCTTGGCATCCTTCCTGGCCGGCGCTGCCTTGCCGAACGTCAGCCCGGCAGCCTCGAGGTTGGCCACCGACTTCGGCCCCACGCCGGGCACCCGGTCCGAGAGATCGCCGGCGTCCTTGAAGGCGCCATGCTTATCGCGCTCGTCGAGGATGCGCTTGGCGGTGGCCGGCCCGATGCCCTTCACGCTGGTCAGCGCGGCCTCGTCGGCCACGTTGACGTCCACATTGGCATAGGCGGCACCACCGAACGCGAGTGACACCAGCAGCGCCGCCAGCATCCGGCGCATGCACTGGATCAGGGAAACATCGAAGGGATTGCGCATCAGAAAGCTCCTTTCCATATTGGAATCAAGGCTCCGCGCCGGGATGGCGACGGAGCCTTGTCAGGATAGGAGCGGGTGACGGCCAGACGCGCAGTCGGCCACAATCGTTCACAACATCCGCGCGGATGTGTGGCCAACTGCAACGAGGGGGTTGCAATCGGCCGTGGGAAACGTCCGAATCGGTTAGCCGTTACGCTCGAGCAGCCACTTGCAGTAGCGCGACACGCCTTCCTGCACCGTGAGGAACGGGGCGGTATAGCCCGCCGCGCGCAGGCGCGACACGTCGGACTGGGTGAAGCACTGGTACTTGCCGCGCAGCGCGTCGGGGAACTTCACGTATTCGACCAGCCCTTCCTGCACCATCTCCTCGAGCGAGAGCGGCGGCTTGTCGTCGATCTCGCGCAGCGTGTTGACCACGCTGGCGGCGATGTCGTTGAACGGCTGCGAGCGCCCGGTGCCAAGGTTGAAGATGCCGGACTTTTCCGGATGATCGAGGAAGTACAGGTTGACCTTGACCACGTCCTCCACGGACACGAAATCGCGGCTCTGCGTGCCCGGCGCGTAGCCGTTGTACTCGCCGAACAGCTTCACCGAGCCTTCGGCCCGGAACTGGTTGAAGTGGTGGAACGCCACCGACGCCATGCGGCCCTTGTGGTACTCGCGCGGGCCATACACGTTGAAGTAGCGGAAGCCGACGATCTGCGAGTGGGTCGCCGGCAGCCGGCGCCGCACCACCTGGTCGAACAGGAACTTCGAATAGCCGTACACGTTCAGCGGGCGCTCGTACTCGCGGTCCTCGCGGAACATCGTCGACGCGCCGTAGGTGGCCGCCGACGAGGCGTAGAGGAACTGCGTGCCCTGCTCCAGGCAGGCTTCCATCAGCGCCAGCGTGTAGCGGTAGTTGTTCTCCATCATGTAGCGGCCGTCGGTCTCCATGGTGTCGGAGCACGCGCCCTCATGGAACACCGCGCGAACCTTGCCGAAGTCCCCCCGCGCAAAGCGCTGGACGAATTCCGACTTGTCGAGGTAGTCGGCGATCTCGCAGTCCACGAGGTTGCCGAACTTCTCGGCCCGGGTCAGGTTGTCGACCGCGACGATATTGGTCTCGCCGCGCTCGTTCAAGCCCTTGACGAGGTTGCTGCCGATAAAGCCGGCGGCGCCGGTCACGATGATGGTCATGGTAGTTTCAGACTCGAATTTCGGACTTTTACGACACGCGCCTCAGGCGCCGAACAGTTCGGGATACGTGACAACAGCGGTACCCAGCTTGCCGACGACGATGCCGCCGGCCCGGTTGGCGTGCTGCACGGCTTCCTTGAGCGGCACACCGGCGCCGAGCATGGTGGCGAGCGTGGCAATCACGGTATCGCCGGCCCCCGATACATCATAGACTTCGCGCGCCTGGGCCGAGACATGGAGCACCTCGGCTTCGGTGTAGAGCGTCATGCCCTCTTCCGAGCGCGTCAGCAGCAGCGCCTCGAGCTGGAGCGAGCGGCGCAGGTTCTGGGCACGGATGGTCAGGTCCGCCTCGGTCTTCCAGGCGCCCACCACGGCGCGCATCTCGGCGCGGTTCGGCGTGATCAGCGTGGCGCCCCGGTAGCGCGAATAATCGTCGCCCTTGGGGTCCACCAGCACGGTGCGGCCGGCAGCGCGGCCCGCCTCCACCATGCGCCCGACGTGCGCCAGGCCGCCCTTGCCATAGTCGGACAGGACCAGCACCTGGTAGTCGGCCACCAGGGCGTTGAAGCGGTCCTGTACCGAAGCCAGCACTTCGTTGGCCGGTGCGCTCTCGAAATCGACGCGCAGCAGCTGCTGCTGATGGGCCAGCACGCGCAGCTTGATCGTCGTGTTGAGGGTGGGATCGCGTTGCAGGTAGGGCTGCACGTGGCTCTCGGCCAGCAGCGCCTCAAGCGTGCGGCCCGGCTCGTCGTCGCCCACCACACCGAGCATGCCTACCTGTGCGCCCAGCGCTGCGGCATTGCGGGCCACGTTGGCGGCGCCGCCCAGGCGCTCGTCACTGCGCTTGACCTGCACCACCGGCACCGGCGCCTCCGGGGAAATGCGCTCCACGTCGCCAAACCAGTAACGGTCCAGCATCATGTCGCCCACCACCAGCACCTGCGATTGTCGAATCTGGTCCTGCGAAATCTGATTCTTGCTCATAGGGTCTCAGCGCATCGAGGCAGAGCGCCCGATCGCGTGGTATTCGATGCCGGCAGTCGCCATGGCATCGGGTTCATAGAGATTGCGGCCGTCGATGATGACCGGGGTCTTCAGCTTGGCGCGGATCTCGCTGAAATCCGGGCTGCGGAATACCTTCCACTCGGTCACGATCACAAGCGCGTCGGCGTCCTCGAGGACATCCATCTGCGCCTCGCAGAAGTGTACTCGCCCCGCGCCGCCTTCGATGTCGGCAAGATCCGCCTCGATCACACGGCGGGCCTCAGCCATCGCCACCGGGTCGTGCACGCGTAGCACGGCGCCGCGCGACACCAGTTCGCGCACCAGCACCCGCGACGGCGCTTCACGCATGTCATCGGTATTTGGCTTGAATGCGAGGCCCCAGACCGCGAAGGTCTTGCCCGTCAGGTCTTCGCCAAAGCGCTTGATGACCTTGTTGGCCAGCACCTGCTTCTGGGCGTCGTTGACGGCCTCCACGGCCTCCAGCACCCGCATCGGCTTGCCGTACGAGGTGGCCGTGCGCATCAGCGCCTGCACGTCCTTCGGGAAACACGAGCCGCCGTAGCCGGCGCCGGCGTACAGGAAGCTGTAACCGATGCGCGGGTCGGAGCCGATGCCCAGTCGCACCAGTTCGATGTCCGCGCCCACCTCGTCAGCCAGGTTGGCCAGCTCGTTCATAAAGGAAATGCGAGTCGCCAGCATCGAGTTGGCCGCATACTTGGTGAACTCGGCCGAGCGCACATCCATATAGAAGGTGCGCTCGTGGTTGCGGTTGAACGGCGAGTACAGCTCGCGCATGATGGCCTTGGCGTGGCGGCCGGCGACGTCGGGCGAGCAGCCGAGCACGATGCGGTCCGGGCGCATGAAATCCTCCACAGCCGCGCCTTCCTTCAGGAACTCGGGGTTCGAGACCACCGAGTACTGCAGGTCTTCCAGCCCGCGCGCGGCCAGTTCCTCACGGATGGCGGCGGCCACGCGGTCGCCGGTGCCCACTGGCACGGTGGACTTGTCCACCACCACCTTGAAGCCGGTCATGTGGCGGCCGATGTTGCGCGCGGCGGCCAGCACGTATTGCAGGTCCGCCGAGCCGTCCTCGTCCGGGGGCGTGCCCACGGCAATGAACTGCACGTCGGCGTGCTCCACGCTGGCCGCCACGTCGGTCGAAAACGTCAGGCGGCCGGCAGCGCGATTACGCTCGATCAGCTCCTTGAGGCCCGGCTCATAGATCGGCACGCCGCCAGCATTGAGCATGGCGATCTTGCGTTCGTCCACATCGAGACAGAACACCGAATTGCCGAGTTCCGCCAGGCAGGCGCCGGTGACCAGGCCGACATAGCCGCTACCGATAATTGTGACTTTCATAGCAGAAGCTCCAGAACAGGGAGGGGCTCAACAAGAGACAGCGATCAGCCAAGCGCTTCGGAGCGGCGTGGGGCATAGGTTTCCCAGCGATTGCAGCCGGGGCACTGCCAGTAGAACAGCCGGGCGCGGAAGCCGCATTCGCGGCAGGTGTAGCGGGCGAGGTTGCGCGTGCGCACCTGGAGCAGGTCGCGGATGGCGGCCACTTCCGACGTCTGGTCCGGCGCGACCGCTTCGCCGCCAGCCGTGGCCACGGCGGCGCCTTCGGCAACAGCAGCTTCCGCGGCCTGCATCTCGGCGGCCTGCGCCTCGAAATAGCGGGTCAGCGCCAGCAGCGTGGGTTGGCGGCGCAGCTGCTCGCGCATCAACGCGGCAGCCGCCTCCGGACCGTTCACGTCCAGTTCGGTGCGATAGGCGGTATCGAGCAGTTCCGGCGCGAGGTTGCCCTTGAGCAGCCCGCGCAGCCAGTCGATGGCCTGGCCCTGCTCGCCCAGCGTGCCGTAGGCTTTGACCACGCGGTCGGCCACCAGCGGCAGGTAAGCTGCATCCTGCGTCTCAATGCCGAGCCAGTGGCCCAGCGCGGCGCGGGCGTCGCCACTGGCCATCGCCACGTCGCCGAGCAGGATCGGCGCGCGCACATTGGCCGGGTTCTCCTCGCTCGCGCGCCGCAGCCACGCCACGGCGTCCTCGGGACGCTTTTTCTGGAGCGCGTCCTGCGCCAGTTCGCAGCAGAACTGGGCGATCTGCACGCGGTAGTCCTTCTGCTCGAGTGTCTGCAGCTCGCGCGCGGCATCAATGGCCTTCTGCCATTCCTTCTCGACTTCGTACAGCTCCAGCAGCACGCGCTTGGCCGACGCCGCGTACGGGCCCGACATCAGCCGGCGCAGCGACTCCTCGGCGCGGTCGAGCAGTCCGGCGCGCAGGAAGTCCTGGCCCAGTTCATAGAGCGCGTGCTCGCGCTCGGGCTCGGGCAGGTCCGGGCGCGTGGCCAGGTTCTGATGGACGCGGATCGCGCGCTCGGTCTCGCCCCGGCGGCGGAACAGCGCGCCCAGCGCAAAGTGGAGTTCGGTGGTTTCCGGGTCGAGCCGGGCCACCTCGACGAAGGCGTCGATGGCCTGGTCCGGCTGCTCGTTGAGCAGGAAATTGAGGCCCTTGAAATACGAGCGCGGCAGTGCGCCTTGCTCGCTGATCAGCTGGCGCAGGTCGAGCCGCGCCGCCATCCAGCCAAGGCCAAAGACAAGCGGCAATACCAGCAGCCACCAGGTTTCAAACATCATGGATCAGACTTTCGGGCCGACTACGTTATAGGGAACACCGGGCTTGGCCTCGGGCGGCACGGTGTCCGCCGGCATCGGCACGCGCGCCTGGGCCAGCGCGCGGCGCAGGCGCGTGGCCTCCATCCGCTGACGCATCAGTGCCGGCGCCACCGCGGCCAGCGCCGCGACGATACCCAGCCCGAACGCGGCCAGCAGAATCAGGATCAGCGGCGCATGCCACACGGCGCCAAGGAACAGCTGCAGGGACGCATCCTCGGTGTTGCGCAATGCCAGGACGAACAGCAGGGCGAACAGGACGATGCGGAAAATCCAGGCGATGAGTTTCATGCGGTGACGGCCATCGGGACTCAGGACAGCGAAAGCATGGACGCGCGTAATGTGCGCCATGGCTCCCGGCGACGGGTTCCCGGCATTGTAGCGGAATCACTTCAGGCAAACGGTAACGTTTGGTCGCGCGGCGCACCGTGGCACCCCAAACAAAAAAGCGCTCCCGAGGGAGCGCTTTCCAACAGACTTCCAGATTATCACCGCGTTCGCGTCAGGACCGAACCAGGTTGAGCTGGCCATCCTCGTGCAGCGTACCGGCCGGAGCCGATACCTGCGCGGCGTGGTCGCCGTGCGAGCCATTGCCGTGATGCACGGTCTGGCCGTGATGCGACGGCCCCGGGCTGCGGTCCACGCGTTCGCGCAACTCCTTGCCCGCCTTGAAGTGCGGCACCCGCTTTTCGGGCACCAGCACGCGTTCGCCGGACTTGGGGTTGCGGCCCACACGCGGAGGCCGCCGATTCAAACCAAAGCTGCCGAAGCCGCGAATCTCGATGCGATGGCCATCGGCCAGGGCTTCGGACATCGCGTCGAGAATCGTTTTCACCGAGATGTCCGCATCCCGCAGCAACAACTGCGGGAAACGGGCAGCCAGTTTTTCGACGAGCTCGGACTTGGTCATGGGCGGTCTCGCGGGCGCGGGCGCTGACGATTACTGGTTGTCCTGGCCGAGCTTGGCCTTCAGCAGTGCGCCGAGGTTGGTCGTGCCAGCCGTGCCGGTGTCAGCCGCGAACTTTTGCATGGCTTCCTGCTGTTCCACGTTGTCCTTGGCCTTGATCGACAGGTTGATGTTGCGCGACTTGCGGTCCACGTTCACCACCAGGGCCGTGATCTGCTCGCCTTCCTTCAGCACGTTGCGGGCATCTTCCACGCGGTCCGCGGAGATTTCCGAGGCGCGCAGGTAGCCTTCCACGTCGTCAGCCAGCTGCACCACGGCGCCCTTGGCATCAACGGCCTTGATCACGCCGTTGACCAGCGAACCCTTGTCGTTGGCCGAGATGAAGTTGTTGAACGGGTCGCCCGACAGTTGCTTGATACCCAGCGAGATGCGTTCCTTGTCGACGTCGATGCCCAGTACCACGGCTTCCACTTCGTCGCCCTTCTTGTACTTG